>LWDU01044678.1_pt1 | contig 260395 bp, 258 predicted proteins | sample 727161 | NCBI WGS metagenome assembly LWDU01 (sample SAMN04566230, study PRJNA314399) | hydrothermal vent metagenome | isolation source: deep sea hydrothermal plume seawater | place: Mexico: Gulf of California, Guaymas Basin | collected 2004-07-11 | reverse complement strand
ATACATCAAAATATGCTGCTTCACTTGGATTATTTATATCAGAAATATCAAGAATACGTAATCCGCTTGTGTAATGAGACATATACACATAATCTCCAATAATATAATTATTATGATCGATAGATGGCGTTGGTCCAGTATAGGCTTTTTGTATTGTTGGATTATTTAAGTCTTCTACATTCCAGATTAATGTTCTTGTATTACCGATTCCTCCATTGAGCTCATCTAGCTCATCATTTACGATAAAGTATCGATGATCTTCCGTTAACCATCCTTGGTGGGTATAGTAGTTATCATAACTACCAAGCCCAATAGTTTTAGCCCCACTAGAATCGTTTGATTTTGTACTTAAATCTGCAATCCAAACATTGGTCTCATTAGAACCAAAACAAATCTCTTTCCCAACATATGCAGAATCTGGTCCATTGTATACGACGCATTGTACGTCATGAACATATCCCGTATTACTTCTTCCTGTAGAAGGATCCTAATATCTACAATATGCAATCCTCCTGGACCGCAAGTGCTAGTACCTATAGCATATGCAAAGCCTGTATCTTCATTAATAAAAATATTGTGTGCATTACCAAATTCACCATAATGAGCTGTCTCAGAGAACGTAATAGGAGTACCGCCGAAAGTTCTTAGTGCTGTTAAGTCAAATACTTGCATACCATGACCGCTTGCCTCTGATACAATAAAAGCATAGTTATTATATACTTTAATATCGCGCCATGTAGAATTACTGCTATGTGTTGCTAATCTTCCCACATATACAGGGCTATCTGGTGTAGTAATGTCAACAAAAGATGTTCCATTACTCATGCCAACAAGTGCATATTCCTTAGCAGTCACAGAGTCTGTCCATCCCCAAATATCATTCAAATTGGTATTGTTTCCTCCACCAATTTCCGTCTTATCCATAAATGCCATCAAGTCAATATTATTACAATCATAAGATCCCGCAGTACCTCCGGTACATTCTACTTTACCGCTAATAGATAAAACTGGTCCTTTTGTTGATAAATTTTGGAAAGATTGTCGAGTAGTTGATAGATTGCTATATAGCACTAACTCATCTGCATAATAAGCATCTGTAATAAGCGCATCGTCAATTAAAACAACATTTCTACCAAAATAATCAGAACTATTATAGTTATTGTTCTTGATTACTTCTTTGAGTGCGAATTGATTGTTTAGTTTATTTTTATTATAGACATATAAATCAGATTGATTAAACGTGCTAATAATTAATTGATTGTCTAATTCGCTAAATCGATATCCAAAATAACTATTTTCTACTAAGTCAGAAGGTTGGATGGTATAAAAATTTGTCCAAGGACTTTCATCGGTTCTATTGTTGGTATCTATATAAGGATAAACAAACACCTTACCTTGACCGTTACTATCTTCTAGAGCTGAAATATAAATACTAGAATCTCCGACATAGACAGATTGACCAAAACGTCTGTTACGATCACTCTCCTGATCTTCTTGTTCGGGAGATAAAATATTAATACCAGATACAATCCCGTTGTTAAATTCAACAAGATGTACAAATTCTTTTAATGAGCCAATAAGTAACTTATTATTGTTAAACGACATAGATACTCCAAATCCGAACTTATCTGGACCGGCAGCATAACAACCCTCTACATCTCCTAAGTTGCGCACGTCAATCACTTCAAATGGTGTTGTTCGTGCATTATTGAAATTTTCAGACTCAGGATTAAAGTCATATACAAATACTGTACCATCATTGAAAAAAGGTGAGGCAATAGCAACATACTTATCGTTTAAGGCTACATTATATCCGAACTTTTGGGATTGACTAGGATCTGTCGTTGCATTAGGATTTTCAAATGTTTTTACTAGTATCCATTGTCCTGTATAATCTTTACGATATAAATATACCGCTCCGTTACCATCATCTGATCCTGGAGCACCTATAAGTAAATAATTATTATGCAATGCCATGCTAAAACCAAAATCATCTCCAGATAATGGATTTGGCGATGTTAGCTCTGCAGTTTTTTGCATCGAATCAATACCGCTATATAATTCATAAATATCTACTGTTCTAGATGTAAGCGATGAGAAGGTTTTAGCTGTTACTAGAAAATTATCTGATATTGCAATCGGAATATATCGCCCTCTGCTTAATATTTCAGCAGAATGATTCTTACTACCAGTTGATGCAAAAATACTAGTTACAAAAATCAATGTAATAAATATATAATTTGAGATTTTTCTTATCATGACTATTGATATAAAGTATAAGAAAAAATCTGAAAAATAAGAAGGTGTTTAATTCTATTCTTCTAAATCGACGTCTTGTGCTTGATTTAAATTCTCATCTAAGAATAATGACTTGTCGATACCAGCAAAAAATTCTTTGAAAAATTGCATAGAACGATTTCTTTTGCTTCCTCCGAAATTAATTCGCAAAGATGATAAAACGGGCTCTGTATCTGAAATTGGCTTCACCGTTAAAGTAGCAGTAAGCTTGTAATCTTTTACAACAGTTGTTTTACCGCCACCAGAACTATCACGATCATTGTCTCTATCTTTAGTATTTTTATCAATAGCAATTATAGCGACTATTGCAAGAATCCCAACAAGAATAGCTCCTGGACCGATTTTCTTATCTTCTTTCTCTTTTTTTTCTGGTACTTCAATCTTGCTTGCAGTTATCAACAAAAACTCATCGCTAATCGTATCAATGGTAAATCCAAGATCTTGAAAAGCGCCTATAGATGATGTCATTAATGTCTTTGTATCTACAGCATATTCTCTTGTTTCAACAGCACGTTGTACTGCTACTGATTTTTTATTTGATGAACTCGAAGAACTACAACTCACTAAGAGAAAATTAAAAGCAATAAATAGTGAAAATACTTGTCTTTTTGACATTATTAATCTTCTATTGATGTATCAAGAAATATAGATTGATCTATAGCAGCAAAAAAAGATCTAAAGAATAGGTCTGAGTACTTCCTTCCTCCGCTTTCAAAGTTTACTCTCAATGATGAAATAAGAGGATCTGAAGACACTTCTTTAATAGTAATAGTTGCTGATAATTTTAATGGAGTAATAAGAATATCATCTGAACGACCTTCAAATCCAAAAAGGCCTGCTAATACTCCTCCTATAATATTGTCAGGTCCTCTATCTACCTGCGATGTCTGTGTTCCTTGTGTTCTACTTCCAGTAATTAGTCCATAGTCACTATTAAGAACATCAATAGTATATCCTAGGTCTTGAAAAGCGCCTACTGAAGCGCTCATCAATGCCTTGGTATCGACATTGTATTCTCTAGTTTCAATTGCTCGCTTTACAGCGGTAGTACGTTCAGATATTCCTGAACTACATCCGACTAATAACAAGCTAGTCGCTAAAAAAAGAGGTAGAAAGATATTTTTCATTTAGTATTTAATGCTTTGATATTTATAACTAGAAACAAGACCGTCTGCATTAAATTTAATGATTAGTGTTAAATTTTTACTCGTAGTAGAATTCTTACTACGTCCTCCGCCAAAAATACCAAAAAAGTTTCCACTTGAACCTGCTCCTGCTCCTGATACACTTGAAGCCTCTGACTCTTGAGACACTTTGTCATAAGTCCATGCTTCACCGCCACCTTGAGTACTGGTTACTAAATTTGGAGATCCTAATAATTCTACTACTTGAGATGAACTCATTCCATCTGATAACTGAGACTGAACTGTACCCAACGTGAAATCATTAGATTCAGCAGATGCTGTTGGTGCATTCATTGCACATGAAAAAACAAAAAGACTTGATAAAGCTAATATCTGAAAATTTTTCATATTATTTACCTTTATAGTTGTTGTTTATAATAGTTATATACGTTTTACTATATAAATATGTTTCAATGAAAATAATTAAAAAAAGATAGAATCACAATAACAACTAATTATAAATACTACTATTAAATAGAGTTAATGAGATCTTGGTAAAGACTCATAATTGATCTGGTATGCTCGCCAACCAACCCATCACCAATAGAATGGCCCTGAATAGATGTAACAGGTATAATGTCTCGAGTTGAAGAAGCAATAAAGGCTTCCTTGCATGCTAAAGCTTTTTCGATAGAAAAATATGATTCTGACACCTTTAATTCTGATTTTTTTAGCAGATCTAGCAACACTAATCGCGTTACACTTTTTAATATTTTACCATCTGTAGGTGACGTAATAATAGTCCCATCATCCATTATACCAAAGAAGGAAAATGTTGTCCCTTCTAAAATCATATTATTACTAGTATAAAGCGCTTCGTCATAATGAGTATTCCTAACAACTGCATGTTGTGCTTTCAATCCGCCAAAATAAGTAAATGGGGTCTTAAGCTCCGCGTAAGGTCTTTCATATTCAAACAACCCCAATGAAATCCCTTCTTGATAAGATTCAGACGAATAGACTTTAATAGGTGTTATAATAATAAAAAGATCAATAGGCATATCAGTAATAAGCGCTGAAGCATCTATTGGTTTTGTTCCTGCTAGTAAAATCATAATACTACATTCCATTGCATCGAAACTGTTCTGATTTAAAGTATCCTGTACTAATTCCTCAATCTCTTGCCTAGATTGCCTTACAACCATATTCATTGATTTGGCATTATTAAGCACTCTCTCAAGGTGATGATTTAGAAATACAGGCTTTCCTTTATTTACCGTCTTTAAAAAGGTAAATACTTGATATCCTCTTACAATACTTAAAAAATTGCCTAAAATATTCAGGCTTACTTCATCTGTGGATATAAATTTGTCTCTTGCGTAAGAAATGTTCTTCATAATTGGTATCTAATTTATCTAAAAATATTATTTATAATGACGTATATTTGAAAATGCATCATAAAATATTTAACATACTCCTACTATGCTTCATTGTACTTAATTGTTCCAAAACACAAGAAGAAACCCTACAACCCTCTCAAGAGTTTGATACTCAAATTAGTGTGGATGATGATTATTATTTTGAAAAAAATATTTATCAAATAGTAGATAATGTTTATGTGGCTATCGGATACGGCTTAGCAAATTCTATCTTAATTGTTGGAGATGGTGGTAATATCATTATTGATGTTACTGAAAGTGACATACTGGCAGCAGAAATTCGAGAACGATTTGAAGAAATCTCCGATCAACCAATTGAAGCTATTTTTTATACTCACTCTCATGTAGATCATTGGAGAGGAGCTTTTCCTTTTGTTGATGATGATACAGAGGTCTATGCTCACGAAACCTTTAAAAAGGGATTTTATGATCAAAACAATTTATTAAAGCCTATTTTAACAGAAAGAGGAATGAAACAATTTGGGTTTTTTCTTCCTAAAGAATTACAGAGAGGACATGGCTTAGGATTTACATTAGATTTTGATTTTAAACAACCTCCCGTTGTATATCCTACGGTTTTATTAGAAGGCAAAAAAAATATCCTTACTATTGCTGGAGTTACATTAGAAATAGTACACTCTCCAGGTGAAACTGATGATCAAATTATTATCTATTATGAAGATAAAGAAATTGTCTTCTCAGGCGATAATTACTATATGCGCTTTCCAAATCTTTACACTATAAGAGGAACATCATATCGCGATACTTACAAATGGTATAAATCTGTCGATGAAATGCGTGCATACAATCCAACATACTTGGTTAGCTCTCATGGGCCCTACTTATCAAATAAGCAGGAAGTTCAAGATCGCCTAACCATTTATCGTGATGCTATTCAGTATGTTCACGACTATGCAATTAGAGGTGCAAACAAAGGAAAAACACCTGATGAACTTGTAGATGAATTTATATATCCACAGTTCTTCAAGGAGAATTTTGATTTAAGAGAACAATACGGAAAAGTCTCTTGGAGCATTCGAAATGTCTATAATGGATACCTAGGATTCTTTGATGGAAAAGCGGTTAACTTGGAACCTCTATCAACAAAGGAACGTAGTAAAAAATTATTTAAAATTATTGGATCTAGAGCCAATTTAATCTCATTGATCAGTGAAGCTATCAAAAATGGAGAGTTTCAATGGGCAGCTGAATTAAGTCAATTAGGTGTTATTAATTTTCCAAATGATAATGAGATTAAAAACCTCTATGCACAATCACTTGAAGAACTTTCCAATGAAGAAACTAATCCTATTGCTAGAAATTATTATTTATCTGAAGCATACGAAATCAAAGGAAAAATTACTCCGGATTTAACTTTCAAATTGTCTGAAGAGCAAATACGTCAAATTCCTATTGAAACTATCTTTGAAGCAATGCCTCCTCGATTAAATCCAGACAAGGCTAATAATAAGTTAATTGCCGTTGGATTTAATATGAGCGATACTGAGAAACAGTTTGGTATTATTATTCGCAACAATATCGCTGAAATTATTGATTATATACCAGAAAATGCTGAAATCATTGTTACTGTTGAAACATCAACATGGAAAGGTCTTGTTATGGGAATTACAGATGCTAAAAGTGCAATAACTTCTGGAAAATTGAGTGTATCTGGAAATTATTTAAAATTTATCCAGTTCTCTACTATGTTTGATAAAGATTAATCAATAATCAATTATCGTAATTACTTCACCATACTTCTCTGCAAGTTTCTTAGATCCACCTAAATGTGGCAAATCAATCAAACATAACGTATGGATATCGGTTGCACCCAACTCTCTGCATAAATCAGCTGTAGCTGTTGCAGTACCACCGGTAGCAATTAAATCATCTACTACTAGAATTTTATCTCCAGGACTAATCGCATCTTTATGAATATGAACACTATTTGTTCCATATTCTAACGTGAAATGCTTCTCTGCAGCTTCTCTAGGAAGCTTACCCGGCTTTCTTGCTAGAACAAATGATTTAGATAGTGCGTAAGCAATTGGTGCTGACCAGAAGAAACCTCTAGATTCCACCCCAACTACCTTATCAAATTCTAGATGAGCAATCTTCTCTATCATCAAGTCAACCGTAGCTTTAAATGCTATAGAATCTTCTAATAGAGTTGTGATATCTTTAAATATTATCCCTTCGATAGGATAATCTTGAACTATAGTAATCGTTTTCTTTATATCGTCAATATGCATAAATATTGAGCCAATTATACTACAATTTACTTGAATTTCAAATCAAATATTAATGTTAAATCTTGGTATTACTTCTTTTAGAAGAAAATGAGATTACTGGTTAAAAGCTTTCTTTAAAAGCTATAACCGATATCTAAGAATACATTATTAAATTTACCGGGATTATGATCTTTTAGTCCGCGATATACTCCAAAATTAAGACTAGTTTTATCATTTAAAGAATATCCTGCACCTAGAATAATACCATAGTCATTTTCATCAAATCCAAATCCGGTTGAAAACTCAATATCTTCTTCACCTTCTTCTAGTCCATCAAAACTAAAAGTTGCTTTATCTTTAAGGTTAATGCCAATCATTGGACCTACCCATAAATTAAATTTATCTGACATTTTATAATTGACTGATGCCCATAAATCTAGATAAGTAATTAATATATCAACATCAAAAGCTAGCTCTCCTGTAGCTCCTTCATCTAAATCCTCTTCTATACTGTGAGAGCTAGTACCGCGATGACCAAGCTCCGCTCCAATGGTGACAGGCAATGTTCCAACTGTCCAATCCGTATTTTTCCAAACACCGATATAAAATGAACTCAAACGATCGCTAGAGTAACTGTCAAGTTCTTCATCGCTTGCATCATCTTCCGCACCTGAAATTTGCATAGATTGAATCCCTCCATACATACCCCATCCAGAAGATGACGTTGCTGCTTGCTCAATGTCCTGTGCAACAACTATTGATGAAAACATAAATAAAGATGTCAATATATATCTCATAATTAGTTCCTTTCGCTTGTAATATTATATTTTTCACAAAGACCTGATAAAAATCCCCATAACATATGTACTGTAGACATCCCTGCTTCTTCTGCAAGTTTTCTGTCATCATCAGACAATTGGTTCATTAATATAGCACTTTGTTCGCGATGTTCTACATCGGCATCTTTATGTACCACAAAATATTCTAAACCTTCATCGGATGAAACATTGTAATGATCTACCAACCCTTTAATCTTAGTATCCGCAATTTCAGGAACTTGACGTTCATAAGCATACAAAGCACCCAATCCTTCAGCATAACTAGATCTTGCAAGTCTAAAGAAGTTTGCAATCATATCTTCTGTATATCCTGCTTGTTTGATTGTTTCAAGATCAGATTCATCTGCTCCTACTGCTAAGGCAAATTGCTTCCATAACATTGGGTGATCTTTCTCAAAATCTTCTTCATCGCTTAGATTATCCAATAAGATTTTACGCTGCTCAATATCTTCGCATAATGAATGCGTTGCACTGATATAGCGTGGAAATGCTTTAATATGCTGATAATACTGCTCAGCATAATCTTGTAAAATTTCTTGTGTTAATTCCCCGTTATTCCATGCTACATAGAATGGGTGTTTTAATAGATGAAACTCATCAAGTTTCTTGTCTAGTTGTTTTAGATACATTAAAGTACATCTCCTTTATATTGATTTCTTTGGTTGGCTACCTAAATCAATCTACAAAAAAAAGGACTACCACAGTAGTCCTCTTTTCTTATCAAGTAATTTGTTTTGCTTATTCTTTCAAGACGCCAGCTTCTTTGAGTTGTTGTTTCAATTCAATAACCATCCCAAGAGCAGCAAGTCCAAAAACAAAGCCTAAGACACCAAGTGTTTCCATTCCAGCCATCTAAATCACCTCCTTCTATAGTTCTTTTATTAGTATTTGTGGGCGATGAGAGATTCGAACTCCCGACCCTCTACATGTCGAGCAGATGCTCTAACCAGCTGAGCTAATCGCCCAAATTTTTAAACTATAGCTTAACCTGTAACTTTTACAATCAACTTGTCAAACCATTTGTCCGATAATATACTTCTCATTGTTAAAAGTATCCAGCTATATGCACCAGCTGAATACCTTGTTTTAGGATTTTTAGCACTTATTGCTTTTTCAATGACTTTCGCTATTACTATCGGATCAGAATAATCGTTAAAGCTGTTTTCTTCTGAATCATATGGAGAGCCATAGAAATTTTTATATTCCGAGTTTTTACTATACTTTTCATAATATTTTGCTGAAGCATTGCTGATGTTTGTTTTGATTAAGCCTGGCTCAATGATTACTACATCTATTCCAAACTGTTTCACTTCTAATCTAAGTACATCAGACCAACCTTCAAGAGCATGTTTGGATGCAACATACCATCCCAAAAGAGGATTATATACTTTACCTAATACTGAAGAAATGTTGATAATAGTTCCACTTCCTTGAGCTCTCATGTGCGGCAATACTGCTTTAACAGTTCTACCAATACCAAATAAATTTACTTCAAACTGATACATCGCATCCTCCATTGATACATCCTCAATAGCACTGCCAACAGCAATTCCAGCATTGTTCACTAATACGTCTATTCTACCCTGTTCCGCAATTATTCTTGAAATAGCATTGTCAACGTGCTCTTGATTTGTAACATCCATCTCTAATGCTATGCCACCAATATCATTTAGATATAGATTTTCATCCACTAAAATATCTCCACCATAAACAATATGGCCCTTATCTAATAAATATTTAGCTGTAGATTTACCGATTCCGTGGGCAGTTCCAGTAATCAATACAACCTTTGGTGTATTTGCTGATATAAATCCAATCATTAGAAATGAAAAAAATATCTTTTTAAACATTGTAAACTCCTTTATTTATCTTTTGAATTAATGATAAGCCAAGCAAAAAAATGCATGATCTTATATTAATACTTTTTCAAACATCTTTTGAGTGCCAATATGCCAACCCAATAAATAGTAATTGGAATGGAAGTCTCCCCCATGCAAATGCCGGTGTAATATCCATTGCTTCCCCATTAGTCAATGCAAGATAGATATTAGCTGGAAATACTGCAATTAAGAGGAAAATAAGCCCCCACGCAGCATAATATCGTGTTTTAGGTATCAACAGTAAGAAACCAAATAAAACTTCGAAAAATCCGCTAATATAGACTGACGCTAAATGAAACGGAAAATTAGGTGGCATAATTTGTACAAACCATTGTGGCTCAATAAAATGTTTTACTCCTACATTCATATAAAAACATGCCATCAATACAATAGTTAATAACTTAATTTTTTTCATTATACTGATATAGATCCTTTTCGAAAATCTGTTTTTCCGATACGAACATTTACTAATACTGGATGTCCATTTCTTGCATCTTCTTTTGCTTGCAATAATACACTTTCTAATTCATTTGGATCCTCTACAGCATACCCTTTTCCACCATAGCCAATTGCTACCTGATGATAAGCGGTATTTGCAAGATTTGTACCTATGGGACTTCCAAGCATGTCAACTTGTTCTCGAGCAATTTGTTGCCATGAAGCATCATTTCCTACAATGGCAATAACCGGCAACTTATGGCGAACAAATGTATCAAATTCAGCTAAACTAAATGCGCATGCTCCATCACCATAAATAATCCACACTTCTTTGTCTTTGTATGTATTTTTTGCTCCCAAAGCAAATCCACCCCCAACGCCTAATGTTCCAAATGGGCCTGGATCCAACCAACTTAAAGGTCCTTTAGGACGAACAACATATGATGCTGTACCTACAAAATCTCCACCATCTGCTATTAAGATACTATTATCATCTAGAAGGTTGTTAATTGTAGTACATAATTTGATAGGATTAACAAAATCCGTTGTCATTTCAGATTGTTGTATAATTTCGTCATCGCGATTCTTTTCAAGAACATTTAACTCTTTTAACCATTCTGTGCATTTTGGAGGATTAATCACTTTAGCAATTTCACACATTGCTCGTGTTGGATCTCCATGAATTCCAATAAATGGTTTTCTATTCTTTTTCATATCTGTTTTGCTTTTATTAATCGCAATAATCTTTGCATTTTTATTAATAGAAAATCCATATCCTAATCGAAAATCTAATGGCAAACCTATAGTTAGTACGACATCAGCATTCTTTAAAGCATGTTTACGATTATGACGCATAAAAAATGCATCATCTTCGTTAAAACATCCTCTTGACATGCCTGATGTATAAGTAGGAATAGAAAATTTGTTTAAACTCTTAATAAACTGCGATAGAGCCTCTTTATTTTGTGTTACTTGATTTCCAAGCAATATAAGAGGTTTTTTAGCATTTACAATTGCTAATGCTGCATTATCTATATCTTTTTGTCGTCCAAGTAATCTTGTCTTTTTTCTAATTTTTATCGATGATTTCCTATCAGAAAACATATTATTTAAATGTCGATTTACATACCATGTCATTGCTTTGCCTACAATCCCATTAGATGGCAATTGATTTGCATACTGTTCTCGAATACTCTCCTCTGGATACAATAAATCAATAGGTAATTCTACAAATACTGGACCAGGAACCCCTGACATTGCTGTGTTTAAAGCATTGGTAAGTGATGGCACTATATCACGCGTTTTACTGACGCTTACAGCAGACTTAACATGAGGTTTTATTAAGGCCATTTGATCAATATCTTGCAAAGATCCCTTGCCACGTAAAAGTGTTGCTGCTGCTCCACCAATCAATATTAATGGTGATTGTGCTAATTGAGCATTCTTAATTGCGGTAATAGTATTAGTCACTCCGGGCCCAGCAGTAACTATGGCAACTCCTACACTATCAGTCAACCTAGATACAGCGTCAGCTGCAAATACTGTTGAAGCTTCATCACGAACTTCTATAATATCAATTCCTTCTGATTCACATCCAACGAGAATTGGAGATATATGTCCTCCACATAATGTAAAAATAGTATTGATATTATTATTTTTAAAAAAAGAACTTACACTAAAACCTGCATGCATTTTAGATGTCATAAGTAATTAACTTTTGATTGCTGCAACCTGATTAGGTTCAGGTACTGTTAAGAGTGACGAATAGATAGAATCATCCATTAGAACCTCTAACGCTTTAATGACTACTTTATCGTCTTTAAGATATAGTTCATATTTTCCATCATTTCCATCATAGTAGAAAGCAAATTCACCTAAAATCATTCTTTTAATCACATCATTTTCAATCTCAAACATTTCTGATTGATTTTTATCAATTTGTCTCTCTATGACACTGAAAGCATTTTTTAAGAAAATATTATCCTTATCTTCTTTTGATAATTTCTCTTTTGCTGTTTCTAAATCTTTTTGCCCATCAACATAACCTTTAATATCACTATCATTAATAAAAGTCTTAAAATTTTTCATTAAACTATTATCAGCTATTACGTCATCAATAGTTGTATATTGATCGCTAGATTGTTGTACAAATCGGAAAAAACCTCCATTTCTTAGAATAGAAGCTGCTAATGGGTAAGAGCCTTCATCTTTTACTATGACATCTGGTGAAATACCTCCACCGCCCAAGACAGTTCTTCCTGCCATTGTTTGATATAATGAATCTGCAACTAAACTGTTATCTGCTATTAATTCTTCATCTATGAATTTTCGTTTTTGAATAGAACGACCACTTGGAATATAATATTTAGAATTAGTAATTTTTAAAGCAGTATCTTGATTGATTCCTATCACAGTTTGAACTAATCCCTTTCCAAAAGACTGATCTCCTAAAACAACAGCTCTATCATGATCTTGTAAAACTCCAGCAACAATTTCGCTTGCTGATGCACTACCACCATTAATCAACACTGCTATATCTATCGAGTTTGGTATAAATGAACTATTTAATGACTTATAATTTTTTAGACTTCTTCCTTTTCGCCCTTTTGTTGAAACCATCTCTACGTCTTTTGGTAAAATCAAATCTAAAATGTCTAATGAAGAGGACAATAATCCGCCTGGATTATCTCTTAAGTCAATGATAATATTATCAGCACCTTCACCCATTAAAGACAGTAAAGCGTCTCTGGTTTCGCCTGGAGTATTATTTGAAAAATTTGTAATTCTAAGATAACCAACTTCTGGATTTGCCATCCCATAGTAAGGAATATCTTTGATTGTAATAGTATCTCTAGTGATAGTATAATCTTCTGTCTCACCTGTAATTGGTTTTTTAATCGTTAATATGACGTTTGTGCCTTTATCGCCTCTAATTTTATTAGTAGCTTCTTTTAATTCTAACCCCTTAGTAGATTTTCCATCAATATTCATAATCTCATCACCCGTAAAAATACCAGCACGTGATGCTGGAGATCCTTCAATAGGACCTACAACGGTTAACTGATCTTCATATATATATATTTGAAGACCTACTCCACTAAATTTACCATCTGTTTTAATCGCTAAATCTTCTAAATCTTTTTCTTCATAGTATTCCGTGTATGGATCAAAATTTTCTAACATAGATTTGATAATTCTAGAGGTTAACTTTGGCACATCAAGCTCATGAACATACTCTGTTAATAAATATTTATATACCGTCATAATCTGTTGTTGTGATCGTGCAATATCACGATAAACATCCAGTTGCTGACTACGCAATATTCCAAAAAAACATACTACCAAAACCATAAAAATAATCGACGCTTTTTTTAAATATCTCATAAACTAAATTTTTCCTTCATTACGCTCCATATATCTTCAAAAACTTTATCAATAGATTGTTCCCCATTAATTAAAATTACTCTCTCTGGCTCTTTGGTATTCATGGCCAAATATTGATCGCGCACTCTTTGTTGAAAATTTGCACCTTCTCTTTCAATTCTATCTCTTGAAACAGACATTCTTTCATTTGCTTTTTCGACAGGAATATCAATAAAAAATGTGACATCAGGTTTTAACGTATATGTTCCAAAATTGTTTATTGCTTCTAATACACTAACACTTAAACCTCTTCCACCGCCTTGATATGCTAATGTAGAATCTGCATATCGATCGGCTATAACCCATTTTCCATTAATAATATGAGGTAAAATAACCTTGTCAGTAAGTTGTGCTCTACTTGCAATCATAAGTAATGCTTCAGCACGATCTGACATAGATTCTTCAGCATGAAGTAATAATTTTCGAATAGATTCAGATATAAGATCGCCGCCCGGCTCTCTAACCGTCAATGCTGATATCTCAGTTTCAAAAAGTTTTTCAACTAATTTTTCGGCTTGCGTAGATTTTCCGCATCCGTCAACGCCTTCAAACGTAATAAACTTTCCGTTAGAAATAGATTTTGTCATGATTTCTTCCAATAATAATTACTAATTCGCCTTTAATTTTTTTTAATTCAAAAAATTCTATTACACTGCTAAAATTACCTCTAATAATTTCTTCATACAACTTTGTTAATTCTCTAGCAACAACAACAGGTCTTTCACCTAATGTTTCCTTTAATTGAATTAACGTCTTCATTAGTCGGTGAGGACTTTCAAATAATACTATGGTAGTATCTAAATTCTCTAAAGAAGAAATTTTCTTCTGTCTTCCTTTCTTTGTTGGTAAAAACCCTATAAATGTAAAAGCGTCTGATGGTAACCCTGATGCACTAACAGCAGTAGTCAAAGCAGATGCTCCTGGAATTGGAACAATATCAATACCTTCGCTAATACATTTTCTGATTAAACTATATCCAGGATCGCTAATAGTTGGTGTTCCAGCATCAGAAATTAATGCAACATCTTTATTGTCATTTAAAATATCTAAGACGCGAGCAATTTCCTTATCACTGCTATGATCATGATAGCTATATAATTTTGTATCAATATCATAGTGATTGATTAATTTTTTTGAGGTTCGCGTATCTTCTGCAAAAACACAATGAACATTCTTTAGAGTTTCTACTGCTCGGAATGTAAAATCTTGTAAATTGCCGATTGGTGTAGCAACGACAAATAATTTACCTTTATCTGACATTATGCCAACTTATTTAATGCGCGCTTAAAACAGTCCATTCCAAAATCAATATCTTCGGTCGTAACATTTAAATGTGGTCTAAAGCGTATTGAATAATTTCCAGAACCTAATAGAATTGAGCCTTCATCCATAAGAAGCTCTGATAATTTGTCTCTTTTGTCACTTGAAGGCAAATCAAAGGCACAATACAGCCCTTTTCCTCTTGCATTTGATACAAGACCAGGGTATTCATTTTGAAGTTCTTTCATACTATTTAAAAGGTATAGTCCATTTTTAGCTGCTTGATCTACTAAATTATCTCGTTCAATCAGTTCTAAATAAATAGTTAATCGTACCATATCAACCAAACTTCCACCCCATGTAGAATTAATACGACTTGATTCTTGAAACACATTACCTTCTACTTCATCTACGCGAGTGCTAGCAGCAATACCGCAAACTTGTGTTTTCTTACCGAATGAGATGATATCAGGTTTAGCTGATAGCCCATCTCCACAGTCACATTCAGACTCACAAACTCCTGATGAGAAATGCTGGTGTGCCCACATCTTTCCTGTGATACCAATACCGGTCTGTACTTCATCATAAATAAGCATAATATCGTTTTCGTTGGCAATCTCTCTTAATGCCTGCATAAACTCGCATCTGAAATGATTATCTCCGCCTTCGCCTTGTATAGGCTCTAAGATAATAGAAGCAATATTATCTGGGTTTGCAGCAATAGCTTCTTTGATTTCATGCAATGATTGTTTCTCTAATGCTTGAACGTGCTCTAAATTATCTTTTAAAGGAAATGTAATCTTAGGGTTGCTGACTCTAGGCCAGTCAAACTTTGGAAAATACATTGTTTTTCTTTTATCTGGAGAATCAGTTAAGGACATGGTGTATCCTGTTCGTCCATGAAAGCATTGCTTAAAATGAAGAACCTTCTCTCCTTTAGCGCTACTTCCTTGTGCTAAATTCTTTCTACGTTTCCAATCAAATGCAACTTTTAAAGCATTTTCAACTGCCAGACCGCCACCCTCTATAAAGAAAGTGTGTGGTAAATAATCTGGTTGAGCTACACGCTTAAAGGTTTGCATGAATTCTGCCATCTGTTGAGAATAAACATCTGAATTTGTTGGCTTGTTAATTGCAGCAATACGCAATCTTTCGGATTGTTCTAAAACGTAAGGATGGTTATATCCGACAGATAAGGATGCAAACATAGAAAATAAATCTAAATATTCTTTACCACTAACCTTATCAACCAACCAAGATCCATGTGATTTTTCTAAATCGATAATTGGAGACATTCCATCTGCAAGAATACTTTGGGAAATTACTTTCCTGATATCCTCTTTATTCATTTATTAACCTTCTTTTTTTTCAGGATTTTGGAATGACCAAAAACCTAGTATAATTACAATAAACAACATCATCCAAAACGTTCCATAGTTATAATCAGAAGAAGAAAATAAAATTAGATCGTTAAAACGACCAATTAATAATGAAATACGTCCCATAACCGCAAAACCAAATGATGCTCCAAAACTGATCATTAAGAAATAAATTCCTAATCGAGTAAATTTTCCATAAGAACCGGACTGTTCTCTTGAGAAATAAAAATACATTAATGCACTAATTGTACCTACTAAGATAACAATATTATTAAATACACTATTTCCTGACATACTAAAAAATGGTAAAGAGCCACTGAATATATCTACGACACTTGCATTGATTTGACTCAATACATTAGAGTTTAAATAGCCATATGCCTTTAATCCAGCTGCAATTCCTACTGTGTAAGCGATACCCCATCTTGCCATCCAATTAAACTTCCTAAAGATACTAAGCAACATCATTATGCCTAATAACAATGGAAAGAAATAAAGCACATTAAATTCATGATTAAAGTCAACTTCGGCAATAAATGCAAGAGGACCATCTTTGGGAAATAGTCTCCCAAATAGGTTAGGATAAATTTGTGTCCAATAAAAAGTAGCTGCCCAATAAGCTGCTGATACACCAACAAAAATGTGTTCTGCAATCTTGTAAAAAGGATTATCTCTATATAGATAAGATAAAATACCTAATGTTAAAAATGCTGCAATCCATGCACCGAGAATTGTAGAAAATGCCATACTAATATTTCCTCCCTCTTCTCTCTGTTATAAAATATGCTAGATTACCTAAAATGATAAATAATACAATAACCAGATGCGCAAATGACTGTGCAGCCATTCCTTGAATTGCAATACCTGGCGTACCAATCAATTTTTCGTACTCTGCTGCTCCTGGCATTCCAGCAAGAATTCCTCTTATTTGTCCACTTTGAACATAAGGCATCACTTCATTTACTTGAATTGATGTTGTCCCAGATGATAGTGGTACACCGGTTGGATCTCCACCATATTGAACCCATTCAAAAGTACCTGGATATCCAGCAGAACCAGTAAAAATAAATTGAAAATCTTTTAAATTATTTACACCATCCATCATAGGTATATCTGCAAGCATTGTTCCTTTAGAATCTACGGTATAAACCTTACGTAAATCACTAGCAATCCCCTTAACAACCGCCTCATTTCCTGGTCTAAAACCTAATAATACATAGTCTTCATATTCTACTAACTCAAATTCTTTATTAATCTCCTCCAGTGCATCAAGAGCCATATATAGTCCATCAGGCCATAAACAAGTAATATATATCTGATGGTCTTTGCGTAAAAGCTGTCTCATTACTCCCAATGTCATTGGATGAATCTCAGGTTTAGTACTTGGACCATAATCAAATGACATCAATATTTTTGAATTTGCAGGAATTGCTTCAATTGCATTATAAACTTTTTCAGTAGTTGGTGTCGTTCTAATTGGTAGGTCTATTGGACGCAAAAGCGGTATAAATACTGCTAAACCAATTAATATGAAGATAAATCTTCTATCAATAGAACCAAACTTTAATATCATATCTTCTAAGAATCTCATTATTATTGGTCACCTATATATGATTTTTCTAATCCAAATATGTAACGTAAACTAGTTACAATAATTCCTAAACCAATTCCAATCATGATTGCCCTTGCTCCAGCTAAATTTGGAACTGTATAGATCCACTCTTGCAGTGATGGTAAGAAGAATATTGCAGGTTGGGTTGGATTCCAATCCATACTCATGCCTAATGTAGTAACACCTAATAAACCTAGAACAAAGGAACCAAAAATAAGTTTACGATCCTTGAAATAAGTATTCATGAAGATTGTCCCAACAAACACTAATAAATACATTACCATCCAAGGTGTAATTAAACTGCCCACAGGTACTCTACCTAACATGATAATAATACCAGCTAACAATAATAGTGTAGCTTCAAAATTTCTTGCTCTAAATGCACGATATGAAGCTGAAGCAACATAAAATGCAAGCAATGCAAACATGGTTGCAGATAAAGGAGTAAAAATACTGTCAAACATCCATTTAAATAAACCGCCTTCTGTGGAAATATGTGGTCCCCATTCCACTGCTCTCACAGCTTCTGAAGATCCAGATACTAAAATAGCTTGTTCAGCTGCCTTTTGTGTAAAGTATACATCTTCACCTACAAAGAAAGCTCCTTTCATAAAGAAACCAATTGTAAAAGCAAAAAAGAACGATGCAATCGCAACGACACTATACTGCCATCCTGACTGTCTTTTTACTACCTTTAAGAATTGTAATTTTAATAAGTTTAATGCTCCAAGGAAAATTGCAAAACTTGCAATAATATCATACCACTGAGTCGCGTCGTCATTTACAAATGACTCAATTGACTCGTTCTCGATAAACCATCCAAATAAAGTTAAAGATCCAAAAAATGCAACAATTCCGATTGGGATATATCTTTTTAATAACATTCTATAAACCCAACCATGTTAGAAGATTAAAACTAGTGAATCCTAAATCAGATAAGGCGCGTGATAATAAAGCAATCCCAATAAAACTAATCAACATAAGTTTTACCGTATCTTGTGTTTTTACCCCTGCAATTAATTCAGGTTTTCTTGAAAGATATGCGCTTGCTGCAAAATATTCTTCACCAATCAATGTATAGTCACAAGCAGTCACAAAGAAAGGGATCTGTGCCTGAGATGCAGTACCTGCAATCTGAATTGCACCAATACTATTACCAGTCTCTGCAAATAGCAACGACTCTGCATAAAACTTACCCATATACATACATGCAGCTGGTTTATCTCTTTGCATTATACCATTTACCCCTGCCGCATAAGCAAACTGATCATCCGTAATATAATGGACCATATCTTCATTAAACATCTCTGGACGTCCTTGCGTTAAATAAGCTTCTTTACAAGATTCTCTAGCAGCTTGCATTACAATAGATCTTGCAACAGGAACATCTAGGCTTGTTTCGTATTGTGCGGTCATTTGAGCTACATGACCTAAAATAATGACACCAGCAACAGTTTCCACCTCATTCATGTCCATAATACCTGGAACATAAAGAATAGGTCGGCCCATTTCAGTAGAACGACCAACAGCTTCTTCTACTGCTTTTAATCCTGGAATAGTACGTAAAAAAATTGAATCAGTAGAAATTCTAGCTTCCTTGACTTCATTGAACATTACCATTATAATAGTAAGTAAAAGAGTAAACATTACTGCTCTGTCTGATTGAAAAATATGAACAGAATCTGGAAGTTGAGTCAAAGCAAATGTAAAAAGAGCAATACCTAAAAATCCTAAAGAGTATGTTTTCACTCGCTTGTTATTCATTTTTACCTAATCTTTCTAGTTCACAAATTAAAAATTCTATGCTGGAATGCTGTTCAAATAATTGAGCAGCCCTATAATAACCATCTGTTTTGACAAATGCACTAATTATTGGCCCAAAAAATACCATTGTTTGGCTTCCAATAAAATTTAACGGCTTTACCATCTCCAAAAAAAAGATTGAAGGAGTTATTAATTTTAACCTTACTATCTTACTAGCAAGTTTTGATAGGAAAGCTTTGTCAGAATCGGTTAATATATAACTCACTGCAATTCAACCATTTCAAGGTTTGCTCTTGGGATAAGAGTGTCTATTCCATCTATAGAAATCTCAGCTACTCTTACCATTGTTTCTGATTCCATCTTCTTTAATTCTGATGGCAAGGAGCTTACTGTTCCAATCTTTCCAAAATTCGGTGAACGAATCACTCTAACAGTACTGCCTTCTTGAATACCTTCTGGCTCTTTAGAGAAAGAATCTTCTGATTCAGACTCACTGTTTATAGGAATTACAATCTCAGGACGAATTACACCCGCTCTTATTTGTGTTGCACCATTCACTGACGCTTCATTTCCATGGTTATTTTTTAACAAATCAAATGTAGCATCACTCATTGGAATAGATCCATAGCCTTCTGTAAGAATTAACGCTGTAGGTAATTGTTCTGTACCCGTAATCGCCACACCTAAATCATACCCTAATACTGCTTTTAAATCATAATAGTTAAATCCGCCTACCACTATTGCGGCCACATTACAGCTCATTGCTTTTTTATAAGCTTCAAGACTAAGAAATGATCCGCCTATTAAAATTTTTCCTGCCATTTCTTTTGTAATTTGATCAGGTGTTAATTCATCGGAACAACTATTAGATACTAATACTAGCTCTCCTCTTTTTTCACCTGCAATTCCGAAAATACCTTGAATAAACGCTGCATCAGATTTTAAGATAATTCCTTCTTTCTCAATCACTTCATCTACGGTACCACTTACATAAGCATCTACCTCTACTGGTATAGGCGCTTCTCTTATTATAACACGTCCTGTGCTTTCTGATATGGATTCAATTGTTCCATCGACAGGAGATTCAACCGAAGATTTAAACATACCAAAAACCCCTGCTGTTTCAGCAATCATATCGCCTTTTTTAACGCTATCACCTTCTTTAACTATCAAGCAACCAACTACATCTCTAGGTTCAATATTTAAGATATTATTTACTTTTAACATCTGAACATTACCGGGAAGATTAGTAGAAGCAACGATAGTATCTGGAGTTAGCTTATCACCTTTTTTTACAAGCACTTGACCTTTTAGAGGTAAAATGCGCTCTTTTTTAAAGAGTGTCCTTTGTAATACTTTTAATCCAGGTGTATAGGAATGTGCCATTAAAATAAATCTCCTTTAGGATATTCATCTACTGCATTAGACCAATTCAATAAACTATCAATTCTTTCTGATGGATCAGCTGATAATGTAATTGGTCTGTTACGTCCATCAAAAATCAAACCAACTACTCCTCCGTATATAATAGAATCAACTGGCTCTCCTTTTCCAGCACCAACATCTACTCCTCTTGATGGCACTATATGAATCTTTACTTCTTCGTAAGGAACTTCAAGCATTTCTAATGAACCTTCTAAAATCTCTATCTCTTTTATTGACCCATCTTTAAAGGTTAATGACACCTGAGCCATCTTAGATTTTGGCTTAACTTTACCTACTGGAGATACACATGTTCCAAGCCTAATTAAACAATCGTTATCAAACACTTCTAAAGCTGCCTGACTTGCATCATCTTTTAATTCCTCTTTATCGATATTTGCAAGCACGCCTAATTGAGGCATCATAAAAATGGAATCTACTGCCAATTGCGTAATACCTTCAGGCATGAAAGCATCAATAAGCATTCTAGCAGATTGTTGACGACGTGGAGCATGTGATAATACGCCACCCGATCCTACTAAAAGATCTAAGTCCATCATATTCACCAAAGATTGTCCGCTAGAAGACTGTTCAAATGCGTCAGATATAGTACGCTCTGATTGAACCCCTTTAAGACTAGTAGCAAAAGCTTTATGCTGAATAAAAGATAATCTTAATGCTTCTCTAGCAATTGCCTGTTCGATTACCAATTCTTCTAATGATTGTGGCACTGTAGTTGGACGTATCATCTTGTTACCAATACGATTCGTTAATTCGCTACGATCAATATCAAAAGGTACCCATCTTAGTACATTATCCAATCCTGATTCAGCCAATACATTACAGATAGAATAACTCATCCCAAGATTAGCACTTACTGTACGATTAAATTTTTCTTCAAATACAGAAAAAATATCTGTTGTTGCGCCACCAATATCAACTCCTACAACAGAAATACCTTCTTTCTTTGCAATCATTTCAATCAATGAACCTACTGCTCCAGGTGTCGGCATAATAGGAGCGTCTGTCCAAGACATTAATTTTTTATATCCAGGTGCCTGTGCCATAACATGATCCATGAATAAATCATGAATCTTATCGCGTGATGGCTCCAGATTCTCTCTCTCAAGAACCGGTCTAATATTATCAACAATATCTAAATCTGAAATCTCACCAAGCGTTGATTGAATAGAGTCCTGTGCCTTATTATTTCCAGCGTAAATAACAGGTAATTTATAATTTTGTCCTAAACGAGGTCGTGGATTGGCTGCTGCTAAAATTTCAGCTAATTCCATTACATGGGTTGTAGTTCCGCCATCAGTTCCACCAGATAACAATATCATATCGGGTCTTAGCTGTCTTATGCGTGTAATCTTCTCATGTGGCAACCTACCATCATTGGATGCTAGAACGTCCATTACAATTGATCCTGCACCCAATGCAGCTCTCTCTGCGCTCTCTCCTGACATAGATTTCACTACACCAGCTACCATCATTTGTAATCCTCCACCAGCAGAGCTTGTAGAAACATAAATATCTACTCCTTTTTCTCCGCTATCTGGTGTAATAATTTGATCCCCATTTAAAATAGTTCTACCAGACAGCTCTTCGACTTCCATTACGGCATTTAATACGCCCTTAGTAACATCTTCAAAAGGAGCTTCAACGGTTGTAGGGGCCTCACCTCTAAAAGTGAGTCTATAGCGGCCTTCTTTCCATTCAATTAGAATAGCTTTAGTGGTTGTACTACCACAATCTGTTGCCAATATAGATTTAATTTTTTTACTCATAAATAATACGCAATAACATAAAACAATGTGACCGGAGTTGTCAATGTTAAAGAGTCCAACCTATCTAACATGCCTCCATGGCCCATTAATAGACGAGAAGAATCCTTTATATTTACTCTACGCTTCAAGGACGACTCAAAAATGTCGCCAAAAAATCCAATAATATTCAGTATAACAATAAACACACACTTATCTATAAGTGTTAGGTTAAATATAAATTTATCGAATAAAAATATAAATAATACAGCACTGATAAGTCCTCCAATTAAGCCAGAATATGTTTTATTTGGACTAATTGATGGTGCAATTTTCTTACCACCAATCCACTTACCAAAAATATATGAAAAAGAGTCATTTACCGACACGCCTGCAAATAACATCAATGTAAAATAAGAGCCTAGCAATGCATCAATATCTCGCAGTACTAATAAACAAAAAAGACTTCCTAAAACATATATAGAACCAAACAATACCCATAGTATTGTATTATCATTTTCTGATTTTAGCGATAGAAACTCTTTGAAAGCGATTGCTGCGGATAATACTATAAGAGAATTAAAAATCCATCCTCCATTCAATACAGCTAAAACAACGAGAGGAAATCCTGTTAATCCTATAGCTAATCTTGACTTTAAAGCACTCATTAGGGCAAACTAATCAAAGTTTAGAATTATACCAAAAGCTTAATTGTCTTTGGAAGTATTTGCGTAGAAACTTTTCTACTTTTTATTGTTTCTCCATCAACATTGAAATATGAATCTTTTAATGCATCGATAGAGAATGATTTTACTTGGCTCATATGAACATATGGTAGATCAACATGCTCGCCTGTATATACCTTCTTGAATATTGCAACTAACTGCAACCTACTTACGTCGTCTTTTACAATCACCATATCAATCATTTCGTCGTAAAAACCTCCTAAGGGCGCTATTTTCATGCCTTTGCCGGTATGAATACTATTACATCCAACCATAAAAGCGCATGAAATATCAGATGTCTCACCATCGATAGAGATTTTTGCCTTATAAAGTGTCTTTTCTAATAATTTTATAACAGAGGCTATATCGTATCTAATTGTACCTAAAAATCTCAACTTATCTGCTAGTACATTACCGAATGAAAACATTCCCCACCCTATGACACTAACGCTCAATCTCACTTCATTATCAAAAATAGCTTTGTTCACATCGATTAATCGAATATTGTCAGATAAGGCTCTTTTTATAGCAATATTATAATCTAAACAGTCTATATCATGAACGACAGAATTGCCTGATCCGGTAGGAATAATGCCAATAGGAAAAAATGAACACAAATCTGATTGATATAGTCCATTAATCACTTCATTAACTGTTCCATCTCCACCAAATATCAAAATACGATTAAATTGATTTAATTTTAATTCTGAGACAACTTTTTTTGCATGACCCGCATATTCAGTCTTTAATAATTCAGAGGCAAATCCATGACTCTCAATAACATCTTTAAGTTCATAATATACTTTAAGTGATTTCTTTAACCCACTGACAGGATTAACGATACAGAGAATATTTTTCATTTATGATACTTATTATCACCAAGTCTTAAGACTTCAATTCTCACCTTTGTAGTACCTTCATTTACAAAACCCAATTTCCGTGCTGCTTTGTATGAAAGATCGATAATTCGACCCTTAGTATAAGGACCCCTATCATTAATTGTCATAGTTAAAGATCTTCTATTTTTTAAGTTAATTACTCTTACTTTAGTTCCCAGTGGTAATGTTTTGTGCGCAGCACTCACTTTATACATATTAAAAATTTCACCATTTGCTGTACGCTTTTTATGAAATTTACTTCCGTAATACGATGCAACACCCACTTGAACCCTAGGATGGTTCTTTATAGCCTCAACTTGCTTTCGACTCATGCCTTTAGAATTAACATAGTCGCCATAAGCTATGCTTGGACCACAGCTCATGATACAGAGGATAATTAGAGTAAATATTATATTACTTTTCATCTGATAACTTACTATTAATTTGAGGAATCTGAAATGGATCTATCACCAACTGACTAGCCATTCCCACCAATGTAGCGCCTTTTTCTAAAACTAGCCTCACATCTTTATAAGTTGAAATGCCTCCTGTTGCAATAATAGGGATATCAAAATTAGATGCTATCAGCTCAACATTTCTTAATGTCGTCTCGAATAGCCCTGCTCCACTTACTCCGCCACCATCCTTAGAAAAAGTTTTCTTATTTAATCCTACAGACTCTGCAGTAATATATTTTGTATTACCTAAATTTATAGCACATCTATCAACATCAATTAAAGTCTCACAAATTTTGAACATATTTTCTTGCGTACTATCAGGAGATACTTTTACAACAATCACATTTGAACAAGATTCTCTCATCTTATTCAACAACATTAGTAATCCTTCCATATCATCACTTAAACATTTTCCATCATCCGTATTTGGACAGCTAATGTTTAATTCATAAAAAAACTGATCAAACGATGCATTTTTTACCTTAGAATTAATCGTATTAAATACTTCTAAATATTCTTCTACCCTATTTCCTCCAATACTAATACCTATAGGTCTATTAAATGATAGCAATCTTTTATTCTGAAAATGATTAGCAAAGTGCTCAACTCCTTTTGTAGGAAGTCCAAGCGAGTTGATTAAACCATACCCTCCATTGTACTTAATTTCCTGTATTCTAGGCCTTTTATTGCCCTCTGACGGTCTTTTTAGAACGGTTTTATATGTCATTCCACCTAGACCTACTAATTGCCACTGATATAGAGAGCTTATGTCATCCTTAAAAGAAGCTGCAATTAAGGGCGATGGAAAAGACAGGTTGTAAAGTTTTGTATGTATATTTTTTGGAATTTTGAATTTGAAAAAATAGCGTAATGGAAAAATCATCAATATATGATTCAATGAGTCGCCTATCGTAATTGCTCTCTCTAAATCTTTTGGCCAATGTGAAAAAATAATAATCACTGTTCGACGAATAAATTTGAATTTCAATGATAGTAGTTTTGCCCTCAATTTATTGAACATTCAAGTTCTCTAATCTTTTCTGTGCTAACTCACCTTGTTTAGAATTCGGATGATTACTAGCTAACCATTGATAATAAACGATTGCACTGTCTGAATCTGATAATTCATAATCATAGTAATATCCTAAAAAATATGCTGCAATATTAGATGACTCTGTAGAAGAATCTATATTCAAAATACTTCTATAAATCTTAAGGGCCTCGTCATAATTTTTAGACCATAAACTTTCTGCTTCTAGCAACATTTCTGACGGCTTATGAGATGTATTTAAATTCTGATCTTTAATAATAAATTTTGCAAAATCTGAATCAGGATACAGACTTAAAATTGTATCTTTGTACTTACTTGCACGACTATTATTTTGTGTATTATATATGGAATAGAGCGCAAACGTTGCTGAGGGAAAAACAGAAGATTCTTCAAAATTATTCACGATATTCTCAAAATAATTAATCGAGTCATTTAAATTGCCTAAATCAAATGCCAATATCTCTCCCAACCTATAAAAAGTGTCCGACTTATCTACAGTGTCATCTTCTTTCAATAATTGATCTAACTTAACCAAATTGGCAACGGCGTCACGCTTATTTGAAATTAGAACTTTATGACTAGAATTTGCGTTTTGCTTCATCGCCTCATTCATAAAGAAGTTAGATTTTTCAAAATCTAAATTTGGACTCTCTAAGTATAAAGTAGAAAGAATATAATATGCCTCAATCGCAATTTTTGTATTGACATAATCTTGTGCAATTATATCTAAACTTTCGATGGCAAATGCTACATTACCCTGATTCAATTCTATCTTAATTAATTCTAACCTTAAGTCAGCTTTTATTGATGAAAAATCATCATTTAATAAAAGCTTCTCAATTCTACTTTTAGATTGCTCAATTTGACCCAATAAACGATATGTCTGAATAATTTTTAAATTAGATTCACGAATTCTATTTATTGATACACTATTATTAAGAACTTTTTTATAACTATCTAAAGCTTGTTCATATATTTTTTTATCATAAGAAAGTTCTGCAATTTGAAAATAAATTTGCTCCCTAGTCAACCGATCCTTACTAGTTTCTGCTCCCAGATTTAGAAAATGAAATGCATTATCAGAATCTTCATTCGCAAGATATATCTCTCCTAATACTAAATAAATACGTGACTTTAAATCAACAGAATCGGTATCAGAAAGCAAATTCTTTAGATCGTTAATTGCTGGTTGAGGCTTTAAATCTTTCCATTTACATAAGGCTAACCAATATCTTGTCTCATCAACAAAGAACTGTTCTTCAGAATCCTGTAATTGAGTAAATACTTCTTTTGCGCTATCATACTCTCTTCGAAAGAAGTGAGATTTTCCTTTCAATAGCAGAGCATCTTTCACGTAGTCACTATCACTGTAATCACTTAATACCTTATCAGACTTTTCAATAGCCTTACCATATTCTTGAATTGCCTTTGCTGGCAATGAGCTACCAAGGCTCTGAATTCTTAGTTTTTCAGCATTACTATAGTGCTCTTCTGCGTTATAAAAAGTATTAAAATATGCACAAGCCTGTAAAAAGACTAAAAGACATAAGTATTTTATGATTTTTGAATTAAATTCAGATATCATAATGCAAATTTACAATGAAGCTTGAAGAATTACAGAACATAATTTCTAAAAAAATATCTGACATGATTACCGTTGAGTCAATTCATGTCTACGATTATACTGCTCAGCACGAGAATCACGCTACTTTTGATGGAAATTTTCATCTAAGCATGACATTAGTCAGTCCAGACTTTGAAGGAATGAGCTTGATTGAAAGACATCAATTAGTCTATAAAGCTGTTGATGAGTATATGCATGTTGAGATTCATGCGCTAACCATGAAAACTCATACTCCTGAAGAATATCAAAAGATATTAGATAATTCTTAGTGAAAATTGGCAAGATCTTTATTCAGCATAATTAGGTGCAGGAGGAATACCTAAGGTAATTTCAAATAAATCGCTTTCAAGTGTTGCTGTTTCAGATGATGGTGATTCAACAATACGTCCTATTTCTTGATTATCTTTACTAATAATCAAAGTTGGAACATATCGAATATCTTTACCTTCCTGTTCTCCGTTCGGGCTAATCTTATCGCGATCAACAGTTACAATTGAAACATCATTGATATCAACGCCCATTTCATTAAATATTTTAGCAATTCTCGGAAATTCTCTTCTACTATCTCCGCACCAGGTACCAAGAAATACTTCGTAGGTATACTCTTCTGGACTATCAATAGCGTTGATTAATTCAGTATCAACTTCATAAGTATCAAATCCATCTGAATACCATTCACTAAAAGGATCTTGTTTTAAATCTTGAACTGTAATTTCACCTAATAACATTGGATTTCCAGTCTTAGGATCTTCAAACATCCCCTCAGGGATGCTTGAAGAATTGAACATAGGAGAAGTCATATATATAGCTACTAGAGCTACTCCCAATCCTAATAATTGAAGTAATTTATTATCGCTTTTCATTGTAGTATTTGAATATCAAATATGTACCTAATATAGTGCAACACAGTGAAACAACCGAGCCTTCTATACCGAAAGCACCTCCAGAAACAATATCTGATACATTTCCAGTATTTTCATGAGCAATCATTTTCCATGAGTCCACACCCATTCCACTGATTTCAAAACCAAATAATCCTTGGAAAAAATTCCATCCAAAGTGGAAAAATGTTGGTAGCCATAAATTTTTAGTAAACGTATAGCTAATTCCGAGAATAAATCCTGCAGCAAAGAGTTCGGTCATTGGAACCCATGTACTCCAAACGTTTGGGTTTGAAGAATGCACTAATGCAAAGAAGACTGAAGAACCAGCTAATGCAATCCATCTATTATCTGTTTCATCCATCATGTTTTTTAATAGATATCCTCTAAAAACAATCTCTTCATTAAATGCAGCAATAAATAACATAATACTTACCATGAAGACTTCTGCTTTAAATCCAACTGATCCTGTTACTGTAATAGCGCCTAAAACCCATAAAATAAGGAATATTCCTCCGATAAAGACTAAAGCACCTCCTAGGCCAGCTAACATTTCTTTACCGCGATTTTCGACGGATAATCCAATATTCATCAATGGCTCTCTATTGACAACTGCCATCATAAACCAAATTGCACCAAAACTTGATATAATTCCAAGAATTGTCATAATTAACATCATCGGTGATCCAAAGCTCATTTCTTGCATAGTTGCCCCAAATGCTTCTATAGCAGCTGGATCTTCCATATTGACTCCACTAGAAATCATTATTGCAACAAATCCAAGACCTTGTACGATTGTTTGAGAAAAAAACCATACAGGCATAAATAATACTGCTCTAAGCCATCCGTTTTTAATTCTTGGTTCCATTGATACCCTCATTTTTTATTAAAAATATTACTCTAAATCTATGAAAAAAATTGACTCTAAGTCTTTCTTAAAAAAAAATGCTTAAATTGCACCAATCAAATCAAAGGAAAAAAATGAAACAGATATATATATTAGCCATCACCATTTTATTTTTTAATGGATGCAATACAACGCAAGATAAACAAATTGAAAATAAATTCAATATCTACATTAGCAAGTTATCAAGTGAAGAAATTGAGCACAATTTATCTAAAGGCTTAAAACCAATCGCCATTAAAGACAATATCGATGTAAAAGGATTTGCAAATACTGCTGGATCGCTAGCATTAAAAGACAATCGCCCTTCTAACAATGCTTTCCTTATTCAAAAACTTGTAGATAATGGATATTTTGTCATTGGAAAAACTAATCTATCTGAATGGGCTAACTTTCGCTCTTCTTCATCAACAAGTGGTTGGTCTAGCATGGGCGGTCAAACGATTAATCCTTATGGGTCAATGCGCACCCCATGTGGTTCTAGTTCTGGCTCAGGTGTTGTGGTTGCAACTGGATTGATTGATGTTGCAATTGGCACAGAAACAAATGGATCAGTAAGTTGCCCTTCTTCCGTCAATGGTATTGTAGGAATTAAACCTACTGTAGGCCTTGTCAGTAGATCTGGTATTATTCCTATTTCACATACACAAGATACCGCAGGACCAATGGCAAGCTCTGTACAAAAAGCAGCTGAAATATTAGAAATTATTGCAGGAGAAGATATAAATGACCCTGCTACATTAAACATTCCAAGAGATTTTAATTTTGATTTTACGTCCGAATTAAATCAAGAGTCATTACAAGGAAAAAGATTTGGATTACTTGCCACTGGATCGCACGATGAAGATGGAGAAAAAGCGCTTAGAAAAATAAAAGAATTGCTTGAAAATTCTGGTGCTATAGTGATTGAAGTTGATGATAAAAGAGAGTATCCTGGAGAAGCAGAACTGTTGGTGTTAATGTATGAATTCAAAGTAAATCTTGAAAAATATTTAGCAAATTCTAACTCCTCCTTTAAAACTCTTCAAGAGCTGATTGAATTCAACAATAATAACAAAGAAGAAGTCTTGAAATATTTTGATCAAAGTATCTTTGTTGATAGTGAAAAAACCAGTTCTCAAAAAGAACAATATCTTGTTGCATTAGATCAAATACTAGATACTAGAAATGGTATTGACAGTCTGCTTGAAGAAAACAATGTTGATGCGCTTGTTGGTTTATCATGGAGCCCTGCTTGGGCAATCAATCATGATGGTGGCGATGATGAAGCGATTGCAGCATATAGATTCTGGGTCAATGGAAGTTATGCTGCTATGGCAGGATATCCACATGTTACCGTTCCTTTAGATTATATTGATGGCCTTCCTATTGGAATGTCATTTATTGGAACAGCATGGTCTGATAAACAATTAATAGAGTATGCACATTCTTTTGAACAATTAAATAATTTTAACCCAACACCCGCGCTCTAATAATGAATATTCTCTTAGAAAAAATCCTTATCGCTATAATCGGCTTTATGTTGATTCTGCTAATCTTTATTATTCTAAGGGATTTGATTAAAACTCTATTGACAAAAATTAAGAAATTACTTTAAGTTAAGAGAATGAGGTAATTTCTATTTAATAATGAAAAATAATACATCACACAGCAAAGGCTTAAAATGGGGTCCATTTGTAGCAAGAATTCCATTTATACACATTAAGCTTAGAGCAGCAGAATTTTTTCAGGGGATAGTTATATCTGGCGCAACAGCCTTTGCCGGCATTCCTATTGCAATGGGGATGGGTCTAACTTTTGAAGAAGGCGTTGCTCTTTCTTTAATAGCCGGAACGCTAATTGCTGCAGGCCCTATCATTTTCGGGGTCCCGTTTGCTCCGGGATGGGTTACGCCGGCCTACCCAATCGTTATAGGCGTATTTGCAACGATGGGATATTATTCACCAGCTGGAGCAGAATATCAAGTTGAAACCTTTCAGTTTATGTCTGCTTTGTGTATAGAGTTCACCTTGTTAACTGCCATTTTAGGAATGACAGGCTTAAGCAGTAAAATTGTTAATTATATTCCCAATACATTAAAGTCAGGTATTATTCTGGGAGCCGCAATAGCAGCGTTCTACCAAGTATTTTTTAAAGAATTTGATTCCAAGTATATGGAGCAACCCGTGGCCATGACCATTGCTTTAGCTATATGTATACTTACTACTTTTTCAGAGCCGTTTAAAAAATTAGCAAGTTCAAATAAAAACTTTCAGAAATTAAGCTCACTAGGTCTCCTTCCAGGCTTTGTAATAGCAGCAACAGTTGCTTATGTTATAGGTGAGGCTACATTAAATATTACTTGGGGTTTTAAATTTCCAGACGTTGTTACGCTGTTTGAAAGAACCTCTCCTTTTTCAATTGGATTTCCAACACCAGATATGTACCTAAATGCTTTGCCGCTAGTAATAATTGGATACATTCTTCTTTTTGGTGACATTATTACGGGAAAAGCAATTTTAAATGATGCCCAAAAAGAAAGACCGGATGAGGTACTAGACGTTAACGTTAATAAGGTCCATTTATCAATAGCGGTTAGAAATTTTCTTGGGTTAATTATTAACCCAAACTTTCCAACACAGGGAGCCTTGTGGACAGGTGTTCATGTTGTTGTTGCTGAAAGATGGAGAAAAGGCCCCAAAGAAATGCCCTCAATATTTGATGGATTAGGATCTTATTATTTGATGGCGATTCCACTTTTGTATATAACGATGCCTTTTGTAACTCTTATGCAACCCCTGATGAACATAGCCCTAAACCTAACATTAGTACTAACTGGGTTTGCATGCGCCTATGTGGCACTTGCCATTCCCAAAACGAACGCCGAAACAGCTTGTGCCCTTCTAATAGGTCTTCTTGTGGCTTTTTCAGGACAATATGTTTGGGTTGCTTTATTAGTTGGTATACTGCTTAGTGTTTTTGTGGTTGGGCTTCACAAAAAACAATGAAACCATCAATCAGCCGCCGAGACTTTGTTAAAACAACTACAATGGCTGGGGTTGCCGCATCTATAGCACCAACTATTCTATTTGGTAGTCCTTCTCAAAGATTGCAAGTAGGGATAATTGGCACAGGATTTCGTGGTCAATGGGTTTCACAGCTTTTGTTGAACCGTCCCGATGTAGACATTCCTGTAATTTGTGATATTGATGATATTATGATTGAAAAAGTTTTAAAAATCTTTGAAAAAGCTAATCGTCCTTTGCCAAAAATATACAAAAATGGTCCAGAAGATTTTCGAAACATGGTTGCAAACGAAGACTTAGATGGAGTATATATTGCTACCCCATGGGAATGGCACCATCCTATGGCTGTTGCCGCCATGAAAAATAATATTCATGTAGGCACAGAGGTTCCAGCAGCTCTTACTGTTAAGGAGTGTTGGGATTTGGTTAATATATCTGAAAAAACCGGCAAATTGTGTATGATTATGGAAAACGTAAACTATCGAAGAGACGTTATGGCGGTTCTCAATATGGTTCGTCAAGGACTATTTGGCGAGCTGCTTCACTGTCAAGGCGGATATCAGCATGATTTACGGCATGTGAAATTTAATGATGGTGTTGGCGCCTATGGGGGTGGTGTAGAATTTGGTGATAAAGGTTTTTCAGAAGCACGATGGAGAACACAACATTCTGTAGATCGTAACGCTGATCTTTATCCTACCCACGGACTAGGGCCTGTAAGCACCATGTTAGACATTAATCGTGGCAACAGAATGCTTTCCCTTACGTCTACAGCAACCCAGTCCCGCGGACTTCATAAGTATATTGTAGATTTGGGAGGGGAAAATCATCCCAATGCAAAAATAGATTTTAAGTTAGGCGACATAGTTACAACAGTTATTAAGTGTGCCAAAGGACAAACAGTTGTACTAAGCCACGATACAAACTCACCTAGACCGTATTCTTTAAATTTTCGCGTTCAAGGTACTCAAGGACTGTGGATGAAAGACAACCGTTCTATTTATATAGAAGGCACAAGCCCAAGCGAACATCAATGGGAATCAGATGAAGAGTATTTAAAAAAATATGACCACCCTCTTTGGAAAAAATTTGAAGATCAAGCCGCTGGCTCAGGCCATGGAGGCATGGATTTTTTTATTGTCCGCGCATTTATAGAAGCACTAAAAGACAACCAAACACCGGTAATTGATGTCTATGATGCTGTAAGTATGAGCGTAATAGTTCCTTTGTCAGAAAAGTCCATTAGACTAAATAGCACTGCAGTGAAAATTCCTGATTTTACACGAGGGAAATGGAAAACAAATCCACCTATTTTTGGTTTAGATGAAAGATATTAAATGATTTTATCTCCATTGGATTGGGCCATTGTTGCCACCTATTTGCTATTTTCGCTTATTGTAGGTGTTTGGGCCTCAAAACAAGCTGGCCACGATACAAAATCATTTTTTTTAGCTGGTAGAAATATGCCTTGGTGGCTTTTGGGTATTAGCATGGTAGCAACTACATTTTCTACGGATACGCCAAACCTAGTAACAGACCTGGTCCGCAGAAACGGCGTAGCAGGAAATTGGACCTGGTGGGCATTTTTGTTGACCGGCATGCTAACAGTTTTTGTATATGCCAAGCTTTGGCGACGTTCTGGCGTGCTTACTGATATTGAATTTTATGAACTTCGTTATAGTGGAAAAGCTGCAACTTTTCTACGAGGATTCCGTGCTTTGTATTTAGGGTTGGTTTTTAATGTTTTGGTGATGGGTGCCGTAAGTTTAGCGGCTGTAAAGTTTGGTGAGATTGTGTTAGGTCTCCCTGGATGGATAACGCTTTGTATTGCTTGTTCCGTTACGTTAATATATTCGACATTAGGAGGACTTAAAGCTGTTATTATTACAGACTTTGTTCAATTTGCCATAGCTATGATTGGTTCAATCTGGGGGATGCTTTATATTGTTAGATTGCCAGAAGTTGGAGGGTTGTCCAAACTAATTTCGCACCCAAACGTAATTGACAAAATTGCATTAATCCCTGATTTATCTGATCCAAACCTATGGGTTCCAGTGTTATTGATTCCTTTATCGGTGCAATGGTGGGCCAGCTATTATCCTGGTGCGGAACCTGGTGGTGGCGGATACATTGCCCAGCGTATGTTTTCTGCTAAAGACGAATCCAATGCTGTTAAAGCTACTTTTCTATTCAATGTAGCTCATTATGCTTTGCGCCCGTGGCCATGGATTCTTATAGCCTTATCATCTCTTATTATTTTTCCAGAACTAACTGATATCCAAACTGCATTTCCTACTCTTTCCAGTGATAAACTTGGTCATGATGTGGCTTATCCCGCTATGCTTACTTTGTTGCCGCCAGGGCTTTTAGGATTGGTTGTTGCATCGCTTATTGCTGCTTTTATGAGCACCATGTCTACCCAATTAAATTTAGGCGCCAGCTACTTGGTAAATGATTTTTATCATCGGTTTATTAATCCTGATGCATCAGAAAAACAATTGGTCCTAGCTGGACGACTGTTTACGGTAATTTCTGTCTTTTTAGGTGGCGGGCTAGGCCTGTTACTCACCAGCGCTGGACAAGCCTTTACACTATTACTTATGATAGGTGCTGGTACGGGTCTCATTTATATCTTGCGGTGGTTTTGGTGGCGAATTAATGCCTACACTGAAATCGTTGCAATGATTAGTTCGATTGTTATTGCAGGATATTTTAATTTTGTTAACACAGGACTAGAAGATTGGGAAAAAATTACTATTGGTGCAGCGCTTACTACTGTTGTTTGGCTGCTTGCAACCTATTTGACGCCACCAGACAATGAAGAAACATTACGAAACTTTGTAAAAAAAGTTAATCCGGGTGGCCCTGGATGGGCAAAATATACTGATGAAACTCCAGAGGAACCTTGGCCAGTTCCAAACGGAATCCTTTGTATGGTCTTGGGTTGTATAGCCACCTACAGCTTTCTTTTAGGCGTTGGCCAATTAATTTATGGACAAATAGAATTGGGAATCCTAATTTGTAGTTTAGGGCTCATTTCATCTTTCGGCCTATTTAAATTATGGAAATAACTACTCCAGGGCGAATTTGTCTTTTCGGTGAACACTCCGATTATTTGGGGTTGCCCATTATTGCAATGGCCATTTCTTTGCGCGCCAAAATTTCAGGACACAAAAGAACCGACAATCAAGTGATCATTCATCAACCCGACATCAATGAAACAGAAACATTTTCCCTCGAGGATTTACGTTACACTAAATCCCGCGACTATTTCAAAAGTTGCATTAAGACATGTCAAAATGAAGGGCTTATTTTTTCATCTGGTTTTGAATGTGAGGTGAGCAGCCAAATACCTATTCGTGCAGGCGCTAGTAGTTCGTCTGCCATTAATGTGAGTTGGATTCATTTTTTGTCTAAAATGGCTGATAATCCTATTGAATGGACACAAGAAAAAATTGGGGAATTAACTTATCAAGCAGAATCAACCGAATTCAATGAACCAGGCGGTATGATGGATCAATATACAACTGCTATGGGCCACATTATACATTTGGAGTCAGAACCAAATATCTCCATCCAGTCGTTAAACCCAAAATTGGGCTCATTTGTGTTGGGAGATTCAGACCAGCCAAAAGACACAATGGGAATTTTAAAACGCTTAAATGATTCGCGAGTAGAAATACTAAATACATTACGAACCAAAAATCCAACAATTAATATCCATACGATGAATAATGACATTAATCTTTCTGATTTAAATAACGAACAAAGAAAAATGTATAAGGGAACAGTTCAAAATCGAAACTTGCTACAAAAAGCATTAGTAGAGCTAGAGAAAAATAAGCCAAACTATGAATTAATTGGTACACTTCTTACCGAACTTCATGTAGTGCTAAGAGATATATTTGATATAAGTACCCCTAAAATTGAATCGATGCTTGATGCAGCAATGAATGCAGGCGCCTTAGGGGGGAAAATTACTGGATCAGGTGGTGGTGGTTGTATGTTTGCTTACGCGCCAGACCATCCAGAAAAAGTTGCTGAAGCCATCGAGCAAGCAGGAGGAAAAGCATATATTGTTTATTCAGATGATGGCACAAGAAGCTATTAACTCATTTACTCCTTGTAGTGCGGAGAGAGAGGGATTCGAACCCTCGATACAATTGCTCGTATAACACCTTAGCAGGGTGCCGCTTTCAACCACTCAGCCACCTCTCCAAACATGGGGAATTTACATTAAGAATACTATGAACTCGATAAAAAAGATACAAGTCGGTCTTTCAATGTATCTAATCCGACATTACTTACTGATGAAATGTCTATATATTCTTCTGAAAAATCATTCCAATTCTCTAAATCTTCTACCTTATCCATCGTATCACGCTTTGTACGTATTACCAATTTTGGCTTATCCATTAACGTCTTATTAAAACTAGACAGCTCATTTGATAACTTGTCAAATGTATCTTGTGGATCAGGGTCTAAAATATCAATTAAAAATAATAAAATTCTATTACGCTCTATATGTCTCAAGAATTGATGCCCCAATCCTTTACCTTGACTAGCACCCTCAATAAGACCTGGAATATCGGCCATGACAAATGATTGATATTCTCCATATTTTACAATTCCTAAGTGAGGTTGTAAGGTTGTAAATGGATAGTCTGCGATCTTCGGTTTTGCCGTGGTCATCACAGATAATAAAGTGGATTTTCCAGCATTAGGTAAACCAACTAAGCCTACATCTGCTAAAATTTTTAGCTCTAGCTCAACTTGTAATGACTCTCCGGAAATTCCTTGCTGTGCAAATCGAGGAGTTTGTTGCGTAGAAGACTTGAAATTATAATTTCCTCTGCCTCCAATACCACCCCTACAAACCACGCGATGCTCGTCTTTTTTAACCATATCAACAACAACGTCGTTTGTATTTAAATCTTTAATAATTGTACCGCAAGGTACTTGAATAATAAGATCTTCTCCTGATTTACCTGTGCGTTTATTTGCTCCTCCAGATTTACCATTTTGAGCTTTATATAGACGACGATATCGAATATCTTGAAGTGTGTGTAAATTAGGGTTGGTTAAAAAAACAATGTTTCCGCCTTTTCCACCATTGCCGCCACTAGGACCACCTTTATCTATATATTTTTCTCGATGAAAAGCAACGATGCCTGTGCCACCGTTTCCGGCTTGCAATTTTATTTTTGCATAATCGATAAACATAATAAAAACCTAAAAGTTGCTAATAATTTCGTCGCCAAATTCTGAACATTTTAACAGTGTTGCTCCAGACATTAAACGTTCAAAATCGTATGTGACTCTCTTATTATGAATTGCCATTTCTAGTGCTCTCTCAATAAGAGTAGCTGGCTCTGTCCATCCCATATACTGCAACATCATGACACCAGATAAAATCACTGAAGATGGATTAACCTTATCTAATCCAGCATATTTTGGAGCCGTCCCATGGGTTGCTTCAAAGATAGCATGACCAGAACTATAATTAATATTTGCTCCAGGAGAAATTCCTATACCACCAACAGATGCCGCTGCAGAATCTGATAAATAATCACCATTTAAATTCATCGTGGCTATTACATCATATTCATCAGGTCTTAATAGAATTTGCTGAAGAAATGCATCGGCAATCACATCTTTAATAATAATCTTTCCTTCTGATTCAGCTTTAGCTTGAGCGGCATTAGCAGCATGGACATCTTTCTTGTCTTTAATTCTGTCATATTCCATCCATGTGAATACCTTATCAGCATAGTTAGCTTCAGCATGTTCATAACTCCATTTTTTAAAGTACCCTTCTGTGAACTTCATAATATTGCCTTTGTGAACTATCGTAACTGATCTTCTATTATGCTCAATAGCATACTTCAAGGCAGAATCAAATAGTCTTATTGAACCTTCTTTTGATATAGGTTTAATCCCAATAGAGCTTGAGTTTGGAAATCTAATCTTGTGTCCTTCACCTAATTCATTTAATAAATCAATAATTTTTTTTGCTCCATCAGAATCTTTTGGAAATTCTATTCCACTGTATACGTCTTCTGTATTTTCTCTAAACAACACAAAATTAACCCTATAAGGGTCCACAATCGCTGCAGGAGCGCCTCGAAACCATCTTACAGGACGTACACAAGCATATAGATCTAATTCTTTCCTTAATGTTACATTTAATGAGCGCATTCCACCCCCAACAGGAGTAGTCAGCGGACCTTTGATTCCTACGTAATGAGATTTAAGAATATCTAATGTTTCAGATGGGAGCCATTCCCCTGTTTTATTAAACGCTTTTTCTCCGCATAACACCTCTAACCATTCAATTTTTTTTGAACCTTTATAGCAATGCTCAACTGCAGCATCAATTACTTTTTGTGCAGCATTCCAAATATCTGGTCCAATACCATCTCCCTCTATAAATGGGATAATCGGATTATCGCTTACAATCAATTGATTATCTTTATAAGTTATCTTATCAGCCATTGTTCTCTTTCATTTTTTCTATCAATCTATTTTCAACGCTTTTTGGTACAAACTTAGATAAATCAGTATTGTATTTAGCCAATTCTCTAATAATGGCAGAGTTCAAATGAAGAAATTTCTCATTTGATACCATTAGAATAGTAGAGATATCAGGATTAATGCCATAATTTACCATTGCCATTTGAAATTCTAATTCAAAATCGCTCACATGTCTCAACCCTCTAATAATAGCCACAGCACCATGCTCTTTTGCAAATCTTATTACTAAATTTTTTGGATTAGAATGCACATGAACATTTTCAATATCATGAACACATTCTTCTATCATATCCATTCTTTCTTTATGGGAAAATAATGGATTTTTATGCAAATTATCTGAGATGCAAATATGCACTTCATCAAACAGCTTTGCTGCTCTTTTTGTGATATCAAGATGTCCATAATGAAGTGGATCAAAAGTGCCTGGATATATTATTCTTTTCATGCTTCCCAATATAGTAGTTGTGTGTCCCCAAATTTACCAATTTTATGATATCCTGCAAGCGATTCATTTTTACTGCATTCAAGGATAAAAATTCCTCCAGGATTTAGTTTTTTACAAGCCAAATCAATAAGTGCGGATAGATTAGCTAGTCCATATGGTGGATCAGCAAAGATAACATCATATTTATCGCATTTTTTAAGAAATCTTAATGAATCTCTCACCAAAAAATTAAAATGGTTATAATTGATTGATTCTGCGCTCTTCCTAATTTGGCTCATATGTTGTTTATTCATTTCTATAAAAGTAACGGTATTTGCTCCCCTACTACTCGCTTCAAAACCAACGATGCCAGATCCTGCATATAAATCTAAGAAATCTTTATTCTCAAGAGATCTTAGCGCATCAAAAAAACTTTTTCTAACAATAGATGTAGTTGGTCTATATAAAAACCGAGGATTTATGATAATTGATTGATTCTTAAATGTACCAGCTAATATCTTCATGACCTCAAAACTGTAATATATAAATGAACTGAATTATTGGTCTTGGTATATAAAATCTTTCTTAGGATCAAATTATTATACTGCTTTACATCTTGAAGAATTTTTATTGATGTATCTATGCTTTCGCATCTAATAACGATATTGTCAGATATTTTATCAAAAAATGAACCGTCAGTTCGTTCAAATTGACTAGTATCATCTATGCTAGAGATTAAGCTTAATAAATCATATATCAATATAGAGCTTTCTATCGATGGAATTGTAGATAATGTGACAGTATATGCGCCACTTATACCATCGTTAGAATTAGTATTGATATTAATTCGACTATCAACAATAACTATGCTTTGAATTTTATCCATATTGTTAGAATTGGTAATCATTTCAAATTCATTAATAGCGGCATATGAGCTAGTACGATATTTTTGTACCTGACTGACAGGAGGTTTAGTTTGTATCTCTTTAATTTCCTGTATATTTAACGGAGTTTCATTATATATAAAATCAAAGTCACTTATTACTGCTAAAGTAAAGATTAATAATCCTAAGGTTAATAATCCTGCGACAATATTTTGTAAATATTGAGAGAAATTAAAATGATTACTTTTATCAAGAACAATTCTTGCCTTGCTATAATTCTGATCATTTAGAATTTGTACTCCAAAAGGTTTAACAAAATTCAATATAGGCGATGAATCTTTTATGATTTTTGCAAAAAATTCTACAATCTTGACATCATTAAACATAATATGTTTGAGATTGGCATTTTTAAAATCTTTCTCTTTAAACTTAGCCATATCAGCTAATCCTATAATTCTTCTAAAGCCTTTATCTTTTCCAGTAAAACTTCCACTATAGAAAGAGAATCCTTTTTTTGAGTAATTAAAAATTGAATATATGCGCGATGACTTAGTAACGGCATATTGAGTACTTTTAGTCCCTGAAAGAACAATACTAGATATTGGAACAAGAAACTTAATATCTACTCCAAAATTATTAAAATTTAACTTAATCTTCTCTCTTAAATAATGATTCATTTCTGCTGTGTGAAATATATTTTTTGAAGATTTTTTACTCTCCGATATTGAAAAATAATTTCTAAACAACTCTTTCCACTTACCTTGTAATTCTTGCTTAATTTTCTGAGATAAATTTGACTGATTTTTTTTAGATATAACACTTAAAGAATGAGATAATATCGAGTCATCTATAGCGATAGCTGCTTTTTTATTTTCTAAATCTATTTTTTCGCCTAATTCATCAAGTGCTTGTGCAATCACACTACTTAATAGTTTAGGATTATTATCTATTGATATAAGATTATGATGAAATTTTACTTTGAGCTCTAAGTGTGCTGAATCAGTTTCAGAGCTTTTTTTAAATACAGAAAGGGTATCGCTATGTACTATAAAGTATAGCAATCAATTAATTATCCCAACTTCTAGTTCCGTCTATGATATACCCATGACTTCTAGTCTTTAGAGAAAAGAATCCATATCTATTATCTCTATAAGAACGAATTGGGCTTGACACTCTAACAGAGTTTGCTTCTTCATTTATTTCGATAATATAAGGATCTCCTGTCAAAGGACATACAAGCTGAGATGCATCTGGAAGGAATACAAAGTTATAAGGGCTAGTTTCTTTTCTAAATCTTCTATCAAAATATGATATAGTTTCTACGCGCTCAAAGGTTGCTTCTTTAACAACGCTTAAGAATAATGGGTCTTCTTGTATTTCAAAAAGATTTCTCTTCTGAACATATAAAGTATCTTCTAATCCAGTATCTTCAGAAAGCATTACTACGGTCACTGTTGTATCTACAATCGTTTCTTTTGCAACTCTTCTCTGTCCAAAAGTTGTGTCATATTCTACGTCAAAACCCCTAGGAACATTAACAAGAAATTCTTCGCCATTTAATTTTACTGATTGATCTCCTAGAAATGTGGAATCTGCCATCACTGAATCTCTGACAGCATTGACAAGCGTTACAGCTTTTAGGCCATCTTCTTCATATTTTCCTATCAAAATATTATGAAAGTTTTCAACATTGTATAATGCTTGCATTCGAGATCTACTTTCACTCTTATACATATCTTCTTCTTCCCATATCAGACTAGGAACATAAATTACAAGCAAGGTAAGTAGGAACACAAAGAAAGTAATTATTTCTAAGTAGTCATTAAAAAATTTTTGTTTGGTTTTATTCATTTTAGGCTCCACAGAATTTACAATAAATCAAGAACATAGCAAGATATTAATCCTCAAATTTTTCAAATTTAATGTCTTTATCTTTTTCTATTTCATAATACTCTTTAATAATTCTTTTTTCGTCTTTAGAGAGGTTTTTAGGCACGTCTATTTGAATCTTAACAAGTTGATCTCCTCGACTTGTTTTTCCAAGCTTAGGAAACCCTTTACCTTTAATTCTTAAAATCTGACCAGGTTGAAGCCCCGAAGGAATTTTTAAGATAGCATGGCCATTAATCGTTGGAATATCAATCTTATCCCCAAAAACAACCTGAGAATAACCAATTTTTACCTGCAATAGAACATCGTTTCCATATCTTGAGAAATGCTCATGCTCTTCTTCTTCAAAAAAAACATATAAATCGCCTGCATTACGATTAACATCTTCATGTCCTTGTGAGTCTAAAGTCATATAATTGCCAGTTTCCACTCCTACTGGAATTTTAATTTTGATTGTTTCTTCCTTTTTAATCATACCATTTTTATCTGCACCTGATGGAATTTTCTCAATAGTCTTTCCATATCCTTTACATTGAGGACAAACTGATGTAGATCTCATTTGACCTAAAAATGAATTGGTGACTCTTGTTACTTGCCCTACACCATTACACACTGTACAATTAGAGAAGGTTGCCCCATCTGCCAACTTCAGTCTTCTTAGTTTAATTTTCTTTTTACCACCATTAACAATTTCAGCATATGAAACTTCAATCTTAACCTTAACATCACCACCGCTTCTTGGCTTAGATGAAGATCTTCCTCCAGAAAAAAATGATTCGAATGGATTCTTTCCTCCAAAAATATCTCCAAACTGATTAAAAATATCATCCATGTTCATTGAATTAAATCCTGATTGTCCTCCACCCATTCCATTAAATGCAGAATGACCAAATTGATCATATTGCTGTTTTTTTGACGCATCACTTAGTATTGAATATGCTTCAGCGGCTTCCTTAAACTTCTTTTCAGCATCTTTATTATCAGGATTTTTGTCTGGATGATACTTCATAGCAATCTTGCGATATGCACGCTTTATATCGTTCTCAGTAGAGCCTTTTGATACACCTAATATATCATAGAAATCTTTCATTTTTTATTTACCACTACTTTTGCATGCCTAACAATCAAATCTTTATATTTAAATCCTAATTCATAAACCTCCACTATTTCATCATCTTTTTTATCTTCTAAATTAGTAGTAGTAAGCGCTTCATGTAATTCTGGATTAAAAATCTCCCCTGTTTTTCCAAATTCTTTGATTTCTTTATTATTCATCTTTTTTAAGAAATCTTCTTTAATTAGCAATAATGCTTTCTTGGTATTTTTGTCCTTATAAGATTCAATCCCTCTATTGATATTGTCTAATATAGATAAAAAATCAAGAATAAAATTTTTACCATCATACTTAAAAAGTGCAGATATTTCAGATTCTTTTCTCTTTCTAAAATTATCAAATTCTGCTTTCAGTCTAAGCTGTTTATCCTCAAGAGATTTAATGACATCTTCTAAATCTTTTTTTGTCATTCTCTTCTTTGGAGCAGCTTTTACGCGAGCAGAAGAACTATCTGATCCATTTTTTATTTTTTTGTTCATAATAATATCCTCTTCATTGCTTTATTGGATGCATAAATACCTATTATTAAAGATAAACCAATCATCCAAGCCCATAAAAAATTATCAATTTGTATATTCAAATTGAAGTAGGAATTTATTACAATGAAACTATAATTCACTAATAAAAATGCAATAAGTGCTCCTATGATAGATTGCAATATTGATTCAATAAAAAAAGGTATCTTAATAAACATATTTGATGCACCATTGTATTGTAGTATCTCAATAAAATCACTTCGATTTGACATAGAAAGTTTAACCGTATTTGATATCATTTGAATTGAAATAAAAACAATTGCAATTACGAGTATCAGAAAAAAGAAGATAAAAAGATTAATTTTATCCTCAATATTATCAATATAAACACCTCTATACTCTATACTATCTACAAAATCATACTTTTCTATTTCACTAATTAATAATTCTATCTTATTCAAATCAAAGTTGTTTTTTTCTAGCGAAACTTTTAACGACATTGGAAGAGGATTGTATCCCAACATGTCTACAACATCTTCTCCAAACTCTTCTAAAAAAATATCTGCAGATTTATCTTTATCAATCAATACAATAGAGGATATAACAGGATTTGATTCTAACTGTTTAATTACAGCATTAGATTGATCTAAATCTACCTTCTCTTGTAAAAAAATCTCAAAAGTATACTTTGAACGAAAAAAATTAGTAAGATTGTCTGTATTAAATCCAGCAATAAAGAACGTTCCAAGAATGGTAAAATTGATTAAAATTGTTATTATACATAAAAAATTGGTCAATTTATTTCTCAAAAAACTCTTTAATCCTTCGGTAAAAAGAAAGGCTATTTTATCAATCATTCACTCACCATTCTTCCTTGGTCTAGCTCTATAACCCTATAAGACTTCTCCGCTATTAATTTATAATTATGTGTAGCCATTATTACACATGTACCTTCTTTATTAATTTGCTCTAGTATTCTTAAAATTCTATGCCCGGTTGTTGGGTCAAGATTTCCAGTAGGTTCATCTGCTAGTATCATATCTGGATTCTTTACAATTGCACGTGCAATACACACTCTTTGCTGTTCGCCTCCAGATAATTGATTAGGAAATTTCTTAGAATAATGAGATAGCTCTGTTAGTTCTAAAGCTTCGTTTACAAGATTTGATATCTTTTTTCTTCCGACACCATTGATATGCAAAGGCAGTGCTATATTCTCATAAACTGTCCTTTGTTTCAGTAATTTATAGTCTTGAAAAATAACTCCAATCTTTTTTCTTGCTCTATGAATATCCTTATTCTTTATCTTTGAAGAAGAGTATCCTAATACATTTACTTCCCCCTTATCAGGGAAAAGATCAAAATATAAAAGTTTTAATAGGGTGCTTTTTCCAGATCCTGTAGGGCCAACTAAAAAACAAAACTCATCATCTTGAATATTTAAATCAATGTTATAAATTCCAGATTTTGAGGAGTAATTATATGTAATATTTCTAAACTCAACCATAGAACTGAAGATAAAGAAATAAGACATATATTGATACCAATAAAAAACCAGACAGCTTATTCAGTCCTTTATAGAAGAAACTTAAGAATGCTAGCAAAAAGAGTAATCCAACCCCAAAGAACAATTCAAAAGAAACATCGCTCACTGTTAATGGATTTATTAAACCTACTACACCTAAAACAAATAATATATTGAAAATATTCGATCCAATGATATTTCCTAGGGATATACCCACCTCTTTCTTAGAAAGTGCCATCATGGTCACAAATAACTCAGGCAAGGACGTTCCTATGGCAACAACAGTCATACCAATTGCTTTTTCAGAGAATCCAAATTCACGGACTAGGGGCGCAGCTCCGTTTGAAATAAAGAGTTCAGAGCCGGCGTATAGAATTATTGATCCAGCAACCAATTTTCTAATTGATTTTGGGAGAGGCACAAGTCTTAAGCAAACTTCTTCCTTATTTTCAAGCTCATTATCACAAGAAGTGATATTGGGTCTTAAAAAACTCGCAATAATATAAATGGTAAATAAAAATAGAAGCATTTGAGAATCAACAAAACCAATATGATTATCTGATATGACATAGTAAAGAACTCCACAAGCTAACAGATTATAGGTAAATGCAGATATCACATTTTTATATTCAAAACGCATTTTATAGAACAATGCAGGTAATCCTAGAGCCAATCCAATATTTGCAACGTTTGACCCTAATACATTACCCATAACAAAGTCATTATGTCCCTCTAGAGAAGAAATAATACCAACTACTAGTTCGGGAAATGATGTTCCTATAGAAACAATTGTTAATCCAATTACAAGATCAGAAATTTTGAATTTCTTTGCGATATCTTTTGCACCATCTATTAACCACTCTGAACCATAGAATAGACCTATAGATCCTATTATAAGAAACAATATGCTAGACAACATTAGTACAATCCATTCTTATTGATATATTCCCATACTTCCTTTGGTACCATATATCTGATTGTTTTTCCATCTCTCCAACGTGCTCTTATAATTGTAGATGAAATTTCAAATTGAGGAATGTTGGCAAAATGCACTTCATCTAATACCCATTGAGGTATATCGCTAGGAGTAAATCCTGGTCTAATCGCAACAATAATATTACATAAACTCATGATTTTTTTAGGATCTTTCCAAGTATGGAACCCTCCCAAAGTATCACTCCCCATTAAAAAATATAAATCTTTCTTATCTATATTAAAAGTATTAGCAAACTCAACAATAGTGTCAATAGTATAACTAACATCGCCCTTATTGATTTCAAAATCAGATATTTCAAAATTTTCATTACTAGTAAGTGCCATATTCAACATATCTAACCTTTTCTTTGATGAGGATATAATTTTACCCTTCTTTGCAGGTGAAATGTTTGCAGGTACAAATATTAATCTTTCAAAATTTTCAGATTCAATAATAGTCTGAGCGATTAGCAGATGTCCAATATGAGGAGGATCAAAAGTGCCGCCAAATATACAGGTTTTCATAATCTACCTACCTTAAGAGTTGTTATTTAAGATGTCCGAAGCTATTTTTTTAAAACTATCATTAACTAGTGATTCATCGCTTTTATTTAAGCTGTCTAAAAACTCTTCAGCCTCTTCATTTTTATCCAAAAGAACCAAGCAACGTATTACCTCTAGATTTGCATCTCTATAATATGTTGTATCATAATAGTCTTTAATCACAATTTTATAAGCAACAATTGCTGAATCGTAAGCTTTTAACTTAAAGTACAGCTCTCCTGTTTCCATATTCTTTTGAGCTAACCTTAATCTAAGCTCTTTAATAAGGTTGTCAGCACCCAAAGAATGGTTAGATGAAGGATAGTCGTCCAAGAACTGTTGTATCTCGATTATAGCTTTTCTACTAGATTCTTGATCGTGATAATAGTTTGGAGATAATGCCATTAAAGTTTCACATATTCTCCATCGGGTTTTCTCGATATAAGGACTGAATCCCATTCTTGATACTAACTTTTCATATTCAATTAAAGCTAACTCATAATCTTCATCGAGAAAATAAGATTCCGCTAAAAAGAATAACGCATCATCTCCTAAATCAGTATGAGAACCTCTATCAACAATAATATCAAATTGTTGTGCTGCTTTTGCGTACTTCTCATCTTCAAAAAATACCAATCCATCTTCAAATCTGGTTTTATAAGGGATATTATCGTCGAAAGGATTTGCCCAGCCACAACCGGCTATAAAAAAAATAATTGAAAAGAATATGAGTTTCATATTAGATACTATTTGATATCTTGATTCAGAGTTAGAAAGAACCACTTAAAGAGAATCTCACCATATTTGAATGTGGATCAAGCTCTCCGCCCATGACATAACTTACATCAAATCCAAATGCATCTAAGCGAGCACCTAAACCAACAGTTGTGTAACTTAAATCACCAGATGGATCATTCATAATGCCTGCTCTTAATGCAAAATCTTCTACAAGAAAATATTCTACCCCAAGGTTAGTAACCATTGATTGATCATTTATTTCATAATTTAAATCAAATGCTAAATTTATTTTATCTTCAAGAGTTAGATAGCCTAAACCAAAGCCAAGCTTAGTAGGTAGTGGATCTTCTTCTCCGTCTCCAAAACTAACACCTGGACCTACATTTGTTAATACAGCGCCCATTGTTAAATTAGGATTGTTCATTGCATTATGTTTAAAATAACCAACATCAAAAGCAACGCTACCGCTAGCAGCATCAAGATTACTTATAACAGCAAGTTCTTGATAGAAATATTTTCCATTTACACCCCAAGATGAATCTTCATCAATTTTTTTAGCATAAGATACATTTAATGCATACATATAACTAGAAAATGAACCTAACTCAGCTCCATTCTCATCTGTACTAATCTGATCTCCAAGGTTTAAATAAGTAAAATGACCGCCAATTGCTCCATCTTCTTTAAACGGTGTAGCAAATGTAATAAAGTCATATGCCATATCGTCTACTAAATTTGGAAGATAACTGGTATGCATAAAAGAAGCTTGAGTATTAGAAAGATTAGATAAACCAGCTGGATTATAATATGTTGCATAAGCATCATTTGCCACTCCAATTTGTGCCTCTCCCATACCATTGGCTCTCGCACCTGGATTTATGGATAAAAATAATGATCCTGCTTGGCCTTGAGCCATAACAAGTTGTGATAGTAAGATAACGGTTGTAATTAGATTTTTATATTTCATGATAGATAAAGATAAATAAAAATCAGTAAAAGAACAAAGGAATATATGTTATAATTAAGACTCCTATTAACCTTATAAAGAAATAAGGCATTGTGGCTGTATAAATTGTTGGCATATCTTTTTTAAAACGATATGAAGCTAGAAAGAGATTCATGCCTACCGGAGGCGTTATATAGCCTAGCTCTAGATTAGCAATAAAAATAATTCCTAAATGTATTGGATCGATACCAAAATGTATTGCTAGAGGGGCAATTAGAGGAACTATAACAATAATAGCTGAAAAAATATCCATAATACATCCAGCAATTAGTAATAAAATATTTAAGGCCAATAGAAATACTATAGGAGAATCAATTGATGTTTTTACAAATTGTAAAATTTTTAAAGGAACTTGAGCGTCCACAAGATATCCGGTAAACCCCATAGCAAAACCAAGAATAATTAATACTCCCCCTACCAATGTTGCGCAGTCAATAATAATTTTAGGAATATCTTCAAATTGTATATCTCTGTAGATATAAATCTCAACAAATAAAACATACCATACTAATAAGGCTGCACATTCGACTAAAGTTGCTAATCCACTAAATAAGCCATAAATAATGAATATTGGGATAGCTATCTCCCATTTTGCATTAAGAAAAGATTGTTTTAAATCTTGAATATTAAATTGAACTTTCTTTTGCGTCTCTGGTTTATGGTATATTCCGTAACAAACAATAATAAATAACAAAAATAGACCAGGAATAAGTCCATTTCTAAATAATTCAATCGGATTGATACCAGCTGTAACAGAGTAAATAATTGCAGGCAAACTTGGTGGAAATAACAATCCAAGCGATCCGGCGGTTGTAATTAATCCTAAAGAAAAAATTTCAGAATAGCCATCCTCAATTAATATAGGGTATAGAATGGCTCCTAAAGCTAAAATTGTCACACCAGACCCACCCGTAAGCGCTGTAAAAAAAGCGCACAACAAAACCACAATTAATACCGTGGAACCAGGAAGCCATCCCAACGATGCTTTAAAAAAACTGAGAAGTCGCTTAGAAATATTACTTTCAGCAAGTATATATCCAGCTAATGTAAAAATAGGAATAGCTGCTAATGTAGGAGAAACTACAATTCGATATGCGCTATCACTAATAGTCGACATTAAATCAAAGTTTGTAGCCCAATCAGTAGGCTCTGATAAAAAGAAAAGTATTGAAAGAGCAGCTAAAACAACAAAAATAGGTAAACCAAATGCTACCAATGTAAGGGTAGCCAAAACTTTAAGTGTTAAAAAAATTTCATTAGAAAATGGAAATTGCCAATAATAAAGAATTATAGTAATCAAAAAAGAAAAAAAGACTAACAAGAGACGATAGTTTAATCTGCTGCTACTTGTCATTATCATGTGATACCAGATCAACAATAATCCGGCTGGAATAATACTTTGAGCAAACCATACTGTTATAAATGGAGCAATAAATTCTGGATATTCTATCCCGATCTGTATCATTTTTAAATAAGAGACTGCAAGCAGAAAAACTATTCCAACTGAAACAGAGTGAACTAAAAAATGACCGATATTGAATTCAGAAGACTGTTTAAATACTGGCTCTCTAACAACCGCTAACAGTCTATTAGATCTTGCAGCTAATACTGCCCCAATAAAAGCAATCCACAGAGTCATATGTTGAACAATTTCCTGAGAAGCAGGAATCGAAAATAAATCTATAAATCTAGATAAAATCTGAAAAACAGGAAAAGAAACGATAATAGCAAAACATACATAACAGAGAAAATTCTCTGCTTTACTAAGTAAGCTATTATTCATCAATAGCTGAAGTAACTTTATTATAAATTTCCTGAGATAAAAAAGTATCAATGACGTCTGGAGTTATTTCCTTTCTAAAGGACTCCCAAACTTCCAATTCTTGATCGGTTGGAGTTTTAATTTTCATACCATATTCCTGCATTGCATTAATGGCTTTAACTTCCATTTCTCTTCCATTTTTTTGATACTTTCTTCCAATATCTTCTGCTACAGCCATCATCGCTTTTTGATGCTCAGGTTTTATTCTTGACCACACTTCATCGTTAATTATTACAGCGCCGATAAAAGTGGCCCACTTTAAATCTAGCATATTTGGCGTTAATACAGACCAACCAGAGCTGGCAGATAAAATAGGTACAGTTTGCATTGCATTAATCATACCAGTTTGCAATCCTATAAGAATATCAGTTTCTGCCATAGGTATAGCATTAAACCCAAATTTTTTAAATAATTCTACTGTAACATAGTCACCTGCTGATGTAAAAATCTTTGCATCTTTTAAATCTTGAGGTACTGCAATTTCATCTGCAGAAAACCAATATACCCACCCAATGTCTACTAAAAATAATAACTTAAATCCACTATCAGATAATTCACTATCAATATCATCAAACATAGCCTCTTTCACTCTATCCACTTCATCATAATCTTTAAAACCCATAGGCAATGTAAATGCTTGAATACTATCTGTTAAACGAGCTAAACCAATCGAAGACATAGCAGATCCTTGAATTTGACCGATACGCATTTTACGAATTGTATCTATTTCTCCGCCTACAACGCCATTAGGATAAATACGTAGTTGCACCTGACCATTTGTTTCCTCTTGCCATCTTTGACCCATTTCTAAAAGAAGATTATAATATTCTGTTCCTTCGGGAGCTACGGTTGCAAGTTTAATAATAATTGGCCTTGATAGTAAAATTCCAGACAGAAAGACTACTACAATAATATTTTTTAGGAAGTTCATTATATAAATTTACATATAAAAAAGGTCATCAACTCTAGTTAACAACCATGATGCTCTTAACTTAGATAGTGTATTCGCCTGTTTCATATCTTTATCTTTACTAATATCAATTGTTAGAGCTTTATCAATTAACTCTAAAAAATATGCTTTGTCTTGCTTAGAAACAGCAAAACTCTCAGCTAATGTAACATAGATGCCAATGTTATATCCCTTTGCTGCACGATCAGCTAATTCAAAGTACTCCAACGCTTTTCTTTCAGAGTCTTTATCTCCACTCAAATCATTGAGATATACGCTCATCATTGCAGCATATAATGATCCTTTTTCCCAACCTGGATCAATGGCAATGGCATTCTCAAGCAACCATCTAATATTATTCAAATCAATTAGATATTCTGGATCTCCTTGACTAGCCTGTATTGATCCTGCCATCGAACCGCTAAGCCAATATAGATAAGGAACATCATCGACATGAAAATCTACTTCGGCTTTTGTCTTCATCTTTGATTCAAAGTCGGTATGTCTTAAAGATAGTGCTTGTATCATATAGTTTTTTGAGGTGAGAAATAAATCTAATGACTCACTATAATACTCTCTTGCTGTATAGTAATCTGCGTACATCAATCTATCTGCCTTTTCCATGAGAATACCATAAGAATATTTCGTTAAACTTTTAGAGGCATTTAAATAGACTTCTGAATTGAATGCGTCATTTTTAATCTTCTTTTCATGAGATTTGAATGAAATTGGTATAGCATATTCTGCTATACTAGCTCCGAATATTAAATCTCGATTTGATGAGCAAGAATTAAAAAATAAGCCTATAAAAATAGCTAAGTATATATTTCTTTTTTTAATATTAATCATAAATTGGAAATGATTTACATAATTCTTGTACTTCTGATTTTACAGAACTAATAGTAGACTGATTTTCACTATTCATAATAACTCTATCAATTAATTCTACTATAGTCTTTACTTCGCCTGTATTCATACCTCTAGTAGTCAATGCTGGCGATCCCACTCTTATTCCGCTCGTAACAAATGGACTTTTAGGATCAAAAGGAACCATATTCTTATTTACCGTAATACCGGCTTCATCCAAAGCATGTTCAGCTTGCTTTCCAGATACAGATTTGTTTTGTAGGTCTAATAATACTAAGTGTGTATCTGTACCGCCTGATATAAGATTATATCCTCTCTTTGTAAACTCTTCTGCAAAACATTGAGCATTTTCAAGAACTTGTTTTATATATACTTTAAATTCAGGAGATAAGGCTTCTTTAAATGCTACTGCTTTCCCAGCAATAATATGCATCAATGGACCTCCCTGGATTCCTGGCATTACTGCACTATCTAAAATTTCAGACATCATTTTTGTTCTTCCTGATTTTGGTGCTACAATACCGTATGGATTTTCAAAATCCTTTCCCATTAATATAACCCCGCCTCTTGGACCTCTGAGTGTTTTATGCGTGCTGGTAGAAACTACATGACAGTGTGGAAATGGCGAAGGATGCATTTCAGCCGCAATTAAACCTGAGTTATGACAAATATCTCCATGCAAGAAGGCTCCAACTTCATCTGCAATTTCTCTGAATCTTTCGAACTCCACTGTTCTTGGATAGGCGCTAGCTCCACAAATTATTATTTTAGGCTTATGCTCTCTTGCTTTTTTTAGCAAATTATCAAAATCAATTAAACCGTCATCTTTCTTAACGTGAAATGTTACTGCATTGTATAATTTTCCAGAAAAACTTACTTTAGATCCGTGGGTTAAATGTCCTCCATGGCTTAAATCAAGACCCATGATACAGTCTCCAGGGTTGAGCATTGCCAAAAACACACCCATATTCGCAGAAGAACCTGAATGTGGTTGTACGTTAGCATATTCAGCTTTAAAGAGCTCTTTAGCGCGATGAATGGCTAAGTTTTCTGCTTCATCAACATGGATACATCCACCATAATATCTCTTTCCAGGATAGCCCTCTGCATATTTGTTTGTTAAAACGGAACCTGCAGCTTCTAATACTGCTTTGCTTGTAAAATTTTCCGAAGCAATTAATTCAAGGAAATTTGTTTGACGATCAAATTCAGAATTAATGATTTTAAAAATTTCATTATCTTCTTTCTTCAATTGGGACATAAATCTACCAATCGCTTTGCTTTGTAAGAGACTCGCTCACCCACTCATAACATCTGCCAGCTGGAGATACTCTTCCGGTAGCTTTAATATCTTTATCAAGCATAAACCAATCTTCAAGCCCAAATAAAACTTCATCATTTTCTTCGAGCCATCTTTTTTGCTTAAAATATTTAGAATTACCCTTTTTTACTGCCTGAACAAAATAATTATATGCTAATGATGCAACAACCTTATCAGATCCTGAAAACTTGTCACCTCTACATATATTCATAGCCTTATAATATAAATTACCCATATGAGATAGGGCTTCAGCGTTATTCTTTGATATTCTCAATGCTTTTGATCCCCATTCATAAGCTTCATCAAACTCATCTAATTCCATATGATTTTCAGAAATCTTTATTGCTACTCTATAATTATTACGGTCTAAATCAAATAAATCCTCTAAAACTTCAACAGCTTCATCAAAATCAGAATTTTCATTGTATGCATTACCCAAAGTAAGATAAACCATATTATTAGTTTCATTATAGCGTAAAGTACCCTCTAATGCATCGATAGCCTCATCAACATCTCCATTATCCATCAATTTTTGCGCATACTCTATAGTATAAGAAGCATTTTCTGGATTGTCTTCAAATCTTGCTTTAAAAATTTCAAGAGGGTCTTCTCCGGAATTTTCATACACCCTAGCTAACTCAGATTGAATAGCAGAATTATTTGGATCAAAAGATAAAATCTTTTTGAGAACTGCCACTTGTTCATCTGTTCTTCCTTGATCTCCGTATGCAGATGCCAAATCTCGCAATGTATCTGTATCTTTAACATCAGAATCTAATAGCCTCTCATACTCAATTATCATTTCATCAGTTTTGCCTTGTTTCTTAAACGAATATGCCAACCTTTTCATCAAGTCTGTGTTCTCTGGTAATTCTTCTAAACCTTCTACTAAAACTTTCTCAGATTCATCAAATTTTCCTAGGTACTCTAACGCAATCGCCCAATATAAATAAACATCATTTGGATTGACCCAGTCTGAGTCCCATTGATCACATCTTAAGCTCATCATTTCTGAATAAGCATTTGCACTTAGTTCCCAATTGCTACTTCTATAGTATTCAGCAGAACTACTGGATAATTGAGGACATCTGTCCTCTCTTTCGTCTTCAATAGAGTACGGATACCATCCATCATTATAAATCAATCTAGTAGCTGCTCTACAATCCACTACTTTAATCTCGACATCATTTGTAATTCTTAGCTGTTCTCCTCTTTTACATTGAGCATCAAGGGATGCGGAGAATAAAATACTTAAACCAATTATAGCCCATAAATAATTTCTCATTTTTTCACCTAATTATTATATTTTTCTTCTTTTAACGAACCATAAATCTCCAATACTTACTCCTACATTGAATGATTGTACAGTTTCACTTCCTACATTATAAATATTATCTCTATTTACTAAATTATAGCCAATGTCAATTTGGTTCCTCATTAAACCAAATTCAATACCTACTCCTAAACCTAAACCAACCTCTTTAACATTATCAAGATTTTTAATATCATAATCACTAAACGATAATCCCGCTCTAAAATGAAACTTTTCTGCTGAATAAGGCTTTGCAAACTTCAAAAATCCAATATTAATTTTACTCTTCCCTTCAATGTATCCCGGGTAAAGTGAGCTAGATAAAGCATTTTTTCCATTATTATTCCATGATTGGACCTCTAGCTGAGCATGATATCTTTCAGCAAACTCATAATCAACGCCTGCTTTAAAATCGCTTATTGATATTTCATTTTTAAATATAGCATTGGTTGGCATTAATGCGGCAGCAACATTCGGATAATCCTGTGAATCGTGATAGTTATTTGAGTTTAAATCTAAAAATGCTTGATAAGACTCATTTTCCACATCAATATCATTTAATGAAAAATTATAATTTAAAGATAAAACTAAGGGATTGTCATTGAATGAGAATCGTCTTGTAGTATAGTAAAATTCGATTAATGAGCCTGAAAAATAATCCCTAGATTGCAATAAATGATCGTCAGAATCAATAATAAGATTTTGTGATGACCTAGATGATCCAAATATAACATCTATACCCAATCCAATATCATCCGTATCTGTAAGCTTGTAACCGACAGCAAATTGAGCCATCGAAGAACCTCCACCCGTTTTATTGGATCGAGAATAATCTAATGTATCAGATCCAGCAAATATAAATTCATCGAATGTACTGTCTACGACAGTTATCTCTCTAGAGAATAATGGCTTAAATGTTAATCCGAATGAAATTTTTTGCTTAGATGGGATAATTAATTTTGCTGACGATAATCCAGAATTTTTGCTAGAACTAGAACCAAATTTATTACTTTGACTTTCAAAAGAGGTGTTCAGATATGTAAATGATAATTTATGCCATGTTGATGGATTAGATAATGAAACATCATTCTTAAAACTAGGCAATAATCCTACTGATCCTGAACCTAATATAGCTGCTTCATCATTCTGAGAAAACATCCCATAGCCATAGCCGTTCATTGTCGATTGACTAAATAGCGCACTTAAAAATAATAATAAAACAAAATTACGGTTTAACATATAATACCTCTACAGACTCTGTATCGAATCTAATTTTATCAAATGGGCTGTTTACTGGACCACTATAAAGCATTAAACCATAGTTATTAATGACATCATTTTTATAAGCCTGAATAAAAGCCTGAATAGGGATTTCTATCTTTCCATCTTCCACCTTCCTAGATATAATAAAGTTTTGATTTGATACATAAACTGAATCACTAAGAGATTCGTCGTCAGATAAAAATGTAGTAAAATCCCAATTTTCTACAGAATCTGAAAGTGCTGCAACTACAACATAGAACTCATCACCTTCTTCGAGATTTGAAGACTCTATATTAAGTACGAGATTCGCATTTTTTACGATTGAATTTCTTTCTAATTCATTAATAATATCCAAATCGTATCGTAAAACTGATTGAAGCCCTGATCCGGAATTAAGTGTCACATAATTTTTATCTTCTTCCTCTACTATCGGAGGAGAAAAAATACTAAGGCCTTTGTCTCCAAAGAAAAGAATTGAAGTATCTATGGTAGTTGTATCATTCACTGTTGCCTTATACCACACCCTCATTCTTGGTTGACGACTACTCTCATCACTTTCAATTGTAAATAATTCATCTAAAGACTCATCATCTTTTAACATCAAAGTTCTTGCTGGGTATGTAAACGTATCAAAATAAAATTCTTTCAATAGTTCAAGATTATCATCTTTAAATAAAAAATTTAGAGTATCATATCCTGCACTGTCAGGCTCAATATTCACTAGTGGAATTTGATGCAACAATGTAGCATTATTCTCAAAATCCATATAGTTATCTAATGTGTAATAACTAGTAGAGTCTTCAGAAAAAATACTATCTTCAGTTGCTAAAATGGAATATAACGATAGATTTGATGTTGAATTGAGCGAATCTCCAGTTTGCATATACACTAGTGCACTATCAACCTGTATTGAATCTGCCAGTAAATCAAATAATGCAGTTGGAGGTAATGAACCTGAAAATAAAGTAAGACTAAATAAAGAAAATAAATTTTCTGAACCTTTTACGTCTCCAAAGAAAAATTTACCTCCTCCTCCCAAAGTGGGACTAATTTGAAATACCTTATTTTTATCCAAAGGAAGTGTCAGTGTATTGATGGTATAATTTGGATTTTCTATCTCACTATAAACGATAGTTTCTTCCGAGCATGCATTAAAAGACAAGAATACAATGCTTGTGATTAATACCCATTTTATAGAAAAACAATTATGCATTCTTTATATTTTTTTTATTCCCAGTTCAATAGCGTTTAATAATGGAGAATAATCTGTATTTTCTCCATAATCAAGATCTACAACAGAGCAATTCTTAGCATCTTTAAAAACTTTTAATTTCATCAGCGTAGATGATACCTTTTCAGCACCATTAACAATGATAGTTTTATCTGCATACATACATCCAATCTGATTTAGATTTAACGACTTGAATGGCGAAAAAGTTTCCTTCTTAAATCCAAGATTATTGGTGTCAAAAATAACGTCCGTGTTTAAAGAGCTTGCTATATATACAGTCTTTATTTTGGATAAATCTTTATCCTTTTTTGCTAACGTCTTTACTAGCATAGGTATTAAGGCAGATGTCCAACTACTACAAATAATAACATTAGGGTACCAAAACAAGTTAGGAAGCATCTTAATTGCTGCTAACGCATAAAAAGCAAATCTCTTATCATTGTCAGTTAAAAATCTACCATTCTTTGCCTTATAAAGAAGGTTGTTCAATTCTCCAAAAATATCTTCTTGCTCTAAGAAGTAAACTTGTAATCTTGATTTTGGTAGAAATGCACTCTTAGCTGAGCATGCATAATCGACATCATCAAAATCAAATAAAATTTCCTTTAAACGAATAACTTCTCTTAATATATATTTTCTCTCACTAATAAAGCCATACTTTGGCATTAAACATCTAACATCGTTGCCTTTTTCTTGTAAACCTAAAGGAATTTTAACAGAAAAATCGGATAAAGGTGAAACCGATGCAAAGGGATCCATTTCACTAGTTATATAGAAGAGTTTTTTTGTCATGATAAATGAGTAGCAAGAAATTAGCGATAGACAGTCAGAATTTCAACTCCCAATAATAATTAATTTTTTGAAAAACTGACTACCAAACCTATCATAATAAAACAAGACAATAAAAAAGAACCTCCAGCAGAAATAAATGGTATTGGAAGACCTTTAACTGGAATCAAACCTATCGTCATTGCAGAGTTAATAAATATATGAGATAAAAAAATTGATCCTAACCCCACTATGACTAAACTAGCAAAATAATCAGAAGCGTGAAATGCAATATCTAAAAGTGTTTTAATCAACAAGAAACAAAGTATCATCACGCACAAAATTCCTAAAAATCCTAATTCTTCGGCTATAACAGATAAAATAAAGTCAGATTCTTGTACTGGTAAAAACTTTAACTGTGTCTGAGATCCTGCCCCCCATCCTTTACCAAATAATCCTCCAGATCCAATCGCAGTAATGCTTTGAATAATATGATAAGCAGATCCCATGGGATCAAGATCTGGGTTTAAGAATGTTAAAATACGCTGTTTTTGATAATTAGCTAGATTATTCCATAAAAATGGAGTTAATAATCCTGTAAAAATATTAGCAAAATATAGTATCGATTTTGTCATAATATTTGCTTGAAAGATCAAAAAACAAATAAACATTATGAATGCCCAAACAGTAAAAAAAACGATATTCGATGCTGCTAAAATTGTAATAATTGGTGCAATCATTAAAAAAATTGTAAAATTATTTACTCCGGCCCACAACAGCATCGGAAGTAAGGGTGCACATATAATAACTGCTGTACCTAAATCTGGTTGATTCAATACTATAAAAGCAGATAATAGTGTTAATATTGATGGTACTACAATAATAGAATTATCTTTTATTTTGAGTTGATGGTTAGATAGATATTTTGCAACAACAATGACCGTAGCGCATTTTAAATACTCTGATGGTTGAATATAAAAAAATCCAAAGTCAATCCATCTATAAGTGTATTCTACCGTCGGTAAGAAGAACGGAATTATACAGAAAACAAAGGTTGCAATAAATATTAGGGTTGAATTATCATGAACTGTTTTCATCGATATATTTTTAACAAAAATGAATACTACAAAAGAAAAGAGAAGAAAAACACATTGCCTGTAAAATGAACTATCAGAACTAAGCGGATTATCAGAAATACTATATAGAGTCATCAAGCTAAAAGTGATCAATCCAATAATTATAAAAAACAATCTTGATGCAGAATTTTTTGTGGTGTTTGATATGAATTCATCTAAAAGCATAATCTCTAATTCTCCGCTAAAGATTTAGAAGAATTGATATAATATGAAACTATATCTCCTGCAATCGGTGATGCTACGGCTCCTCCGCCTCCTCCATTCTCAATCATAACAACAATTGAGTACGTTGTATCTTCAACGTCAAAAAAACCAATAAACCATGCATGAGGTTCTCCGTGAGGGTTTTCAGCAGTACTCGTCTTTCCAAACAGCTTAACATCTGAACCATTCAATCGAGCTCTCCATCCACTTCCCTGATCTGCGTTAACAACATCAAACATTCCATCCCAAATATGATTCCATATTTTTTCTGAATATACAATTTTATCATAGTAAGATATTTCTTTAGATAAGTTTAGTCTTAACTGTGCTGTCTCACCTCTTGACGCAATATGATTAATAAATCTTAGCGCTTGGACAGGAGTAATTAAAATATCCCCCTGACCTAATGTTAGATTTAATAAAACACCTCTTTCTGACCAACCCCATCTTCCATAATTTTTGATATAGAAATCTTTATCTGGAATTAATCCATTTTTCTCATTTGGCAAATCAATTTTTGTTGATGCATTAAAGCCAAATTTCTTTGCAGTATCCGTCCAGTCTTTTAAACTAATCAGCTGCACTGTTTCATAAAAATATATATTGCAAGATTGTGCAATAGCTTTATTTAAATCAACAAGACCATGTCCATTTTCATTCCAGCAATGAAATTCATTTGTACTGCCGGGTGGTACATAAATACCAGTACATAATAAACTATCTGACGGGTCTACTAAACTATTTTCAATCAAATTAATAACTGTAATCAATTTTAATGTTGATCCTGAAGGATAAAGACCTGCAATAGATCTATTTAATAATGGTTTATCTTTATTTTTTAATAAATCATTCCACTCAACCTCAGATGTTGTACCTCTATAAATACTCAAATCATAAGAAGGGCTACTAACCATGCTTAGTATTTCACCTGTATTAACATTGGAAACTAACACAGACCCTTTTTTTCCTTCTAAAATATTTCTAGAATATCGTTGTAGATTAGCATCAATAGTTAATGAAAGATCTTTTCCTGGAAATGCAGGAATATTATTACTGTTTAATCTAAAAATTTCACGACCATATGTGTCAACTTCTATATAATCTACTCCCTTAGAAAACCGCAATTCTTTTTCATACTGCTTTTCAATCCCTTGCCAACCAATCAATTCTCCAGCTCTATAAAGAAGATTCTTATCAAGCTTAGGAATTGCGTCCCTATCTACTTCTTTCAAATAACCTAAAAAGTGAGCATCATTTAAAATAGGAGAATATATTCTTTCGTCAGACCGATCATATTGAACACCTGGAAAATCTAATCTCATTTCTTCTATTTGAGAAATTTGTTCAAATGTTAAATTCTTAGCAACAGTAGTTGGAAAAAAAGGTCCTCTATAATATTTTTTATATCTTCTATTCAACTCTTCTGTATCAATGCCAGTAATAGATGATAATTTTAAAAATTCTTGTTCTTTATCTCGCAATTCATAGGGTGTTACTGTTAGAATATAAGTTGGATAATTATCGACTAATATTTCTCCATAACGATCTAAAATCAATCCTCTCGGAGCATAAGTTGTAAGCGCTTTAACGCTATTAATTTGAGCTTTAGAAAAATGCCTATCATAATCAATCACTTGTAAATAAAAATATCTACTAAGAAGTGAAAAAAGAGCAAAACATAATATAAATAATAATGCTCTATAATGAAAAATATCTGCTTTATTTTCTATCTTAAGCATCTTCTAATACCGACTGTTTTACTCCTAGAATTCTAGTAAGAATAAATCCTACAAAAAAAGTATATAACGCTATAGAAAACCAATTTTTTAAGAAAAACAATATGTCATTAAAAAAGAAAAAATCATACCTAAAGAATGAATATAGTCCAGTGCCTAAAAACACCAAACTCAACCAGTATAAATCAAAATTTCTATATACAAAATTGGAACTTACCTGGGATGAAAAATAGGCACATATCGAAAACACTAAACTGGATAGTCCTAAATAAAATCCATTGAATAATACTAAGTCTGAAAACAACCCAATCAAAAAACCGATGATTGTCGCTCGAGAAGTACTCTCCATAGAGATAGAAGATAGAACAATAAATAACAGCATAATATTTGGCTGAAATCCATTTATAGTTAATAGTTCTGCAAACATTAGCTGTAATATGATTGCTATAAAAAAGTATCCACTAAAATTGAAACCCATAACTCTATCCTTCCTTATCCACGATAAATAATTGATTTAAAGTAGACAAATCAGAAAAGAGTTTCATGCGTATAACCTTATTCGAACTGTTAGATTCTTTATATATACTAATTACTTCACCTACTGGCAAATTTGGTGGAAAATATAGACTGAGATTGGAAGTTAAAATAACATCACCAATTTGAACGTCTGATGTTGTTTGAACCTCTACAACTTCACATATGTCGCTTTTAATCCAACGCATAATACCTTCGGTTTCAGATGGAATTATTTTTACGCTTAACCTAAAATTGACATCGCTTACTAATTGAACACCTGAATGATTATCTGATACAAAAACAATCTTCCCTACTATACCTCGAGATGATAATACTGCACTATTATTATCTACACCATCTACCAGTCCTCGATCCAATAGAACAGATGACATATTAGAATTAACACCTTTAGATAAAATATCTGCTCCAATGAAATTTAATTCATTACGCTTTCTAAATTTTAACAAATTTCTTAATCTTTCATTTTCAATTTTATTTGACGATAAAATCTGATTCTCTAGATTAAGCTTCAAGTTTTCATGAGATAAAACTTCAAGTTTTTTTGTTAAAAAAATCTGGTTATCTAGCCAATTAAAAGGTTTATATAAAAAAGAAAATGCATCTAATGTAGTAGAGCGAATATTTTGAATTTTCTGACTATTATTACTGAAAATAAGTAGAAATGAAACTAGGATACAGATAAATAAAACTGAACTATCTAAATTTTTTTTAAAAAATAAGTCAATCTTGGCCATTTTTAACGAAGGACATGCTTAAATTTTTCTAAATCTTCTATTACTGCTCCACATCCTTTTACAATTGCTAGATGTGGTTCATCGGCAACATTAACAGGTACGCCTGTTTTTTCACGTAATACTTGGTCCAAACCTGTTAATTGAGAAGCTCCTCCGCAAAGAACAATACCTCTATCCATAATATCTGATGATAATTCAGCAGGTGTCGCCCCTAACGCGTCATTAATTACGTCTAGAATTCTTTTTACAGGATCTTTTAGAGCCTGTCTTATCTCATCAGATTTTATATCTTTTGTTTTAGGTATTCCAGATACTAAATCTCTACCTTTTACTAAAATATTTTTAGATCGTGATCTCATAGCTGAACCAACTGAAATCTTTATCTGTTCTGCTGTTTGTGCTCCAATTTCTAATTTATGTTCATTTCTAAACCAATGCTGTATTGCGTCATCCATTTCATCGCCAGCAACTCTGATGGCTTTTTTGGTTACTACTCCATTTAGTGATATAACAGCTACTTCAGTAGTTCCTCCACCGATATCAACAATAATATTACCCACAGGCTGACTAATATCTAATCCGATACCAATTGCTGCAGCAACAGGCTCATCTACCAGAAATACTTCTCTAGCTGCCTGTTTTTCTCCAGAATCTTTCACAGCTCTTCTTTCTACTTCGGTTACACCAGATGGCACACAAATAACCATTCTTGGCCTAGTCAAACGATTTAAATTTACTTTTCTAATAAAGCCCTGCAACATTTCATCTACAGCAGTAAAATCAGCAATTACCCCATCTCTTAATGGACGAATAGTTTCAATACCTGCATGAGTTTTACCCAACATCTGCTTGGCATCCTCACCAACAGCAATAACAGCTCCTGTTTTTGTAGATCTAGCAATAATCGATGGCTCATTGACTATAATCCCCTGACCAGATAACCATATCAAAGTATTAGCAGTTCCAAGATCAATAGCGATATCGCCACTAACCCAATTAAGGCTATCGTTAAAGCTATTTTTGATTCGATTTAAGAAATTCATAGTCTACAAGTTATAAAATATTATTCTCATTCCTTAGTTTTTTTTATTTAGTAAGCCCTTCTTTACTTAAAAGATCTGCTTCCATATTTTCATCTCTAAGAACGTGAGAAACTGACCAGTTATTTAGCATTGAACATAAATCCAAAGCTTTAGCATGAAGCTTAATCATTCTTTCGTTTTTGACTTTATAATCACCGTTGATTTGTCTTACAATTAATTCACTATCACAAAAAATTTTGACATCTAATATTTTCTTCTCAACACAAAGCTCAATACCTCTAATTAATGCCAAATATTCTGCTTCATTATTGGTACAATCGCCTATATTCTCAGCAAAAGAAAATACTGTTTCATGACCATTTTTTAACAAACCTCCAATGCCGGCATTGTTTTTATCAAGCTGGGATGCTCCATCCGTAAAAAGCTTATAAGATATATCGCTACTATCCCATGAATCTTGCATAGTCTTTGGTGGTTTAACTAAACTATCTATTAAAGCAATTTCTTGATCAGATAGTTTGTCCCTAAATCTTTCTAAAATTTTAATTAATTTTTTTTCGCTGTTCATAATACTTAATATGAGAATGGCGTTCTAAGCCTATAATCTCCGAATCCATATTCATCAATAAAAGTAAATTCTTCTCCAATTTGGAAATAGTACCATGTTTCATAATTATAGCTGCCTTGCATATTCATTGAACGAACCATATCATCTGGCTTACCAAACAAGATATAAATCATTCCCATATCTGACTTCCACCCTACAGAAACTCCTCTTGAAAAATTCTCTTCTGCAAAAACGACTCTTGTATAATATTCTTCCATAAGTTCGTTAACTTTTGTCTGTGCAACAGGATCTCTTTTTGCCCAAACTTTCCTAAAAAATTTCTCTTTTTCTGACTGCTTAAGGTTTTTCAATTCTTTCTTTTCATTAGATGTTAAGATGTAACTCATCTGAGATAATGCAGTATCAATATTATCAATTCCATCAAAAAGTGTGTTATTCTTTATTTTGAATGGAAATGACTTAGATGATGTATTTTTATTCTGACTAACTACTACTTTGACCTTCAAATCTCTTTTATCAATATTTTTAATGGGAATATTTACTAAATGACTTATTACGCTACTATTTGCAGTAGACTTCATAGAATCTTCCCATTGTACTTTTTTATCTCCAATAATGCTAATCGTAATATTATACTCACCTGGATTTAAAACCACATACTGATAGAAAGAGATAATATCATTACTCGGTATTACTCTACCGCTTTCAGTAGGAAATTCATTCAAATCAAAGCCCCATAATCCTTTTACCTCTTTTACGAATATTGGATTATAAATTTGAAAAAAAGTACTACTCGACAGACCTTTTAAGTCAATTTCTTTATCCTTCTTTCCAGATAGCTTTATATCTAAATCCTTTAGACTTGATGTAACAGTATAACTCTCAAGAGGTAAAACAAATGCTGTTGTTATTATTTTCTTCTTTACCTTTGATGTAGTATCACCAAATTTTTTAGCAGTAATCGTATCTGAGAATAGTTGAGAAGATTGCTTTTCTTTCTCGCCATCTAGTATAGCAATATTTGCTTCATATTGAGCTTCAAAAAGACCATCTTTTTTCAGGAATTGTAATGTATTATTTGACACCTCCATAAACGATAAAATTTCTATGGAGTCCTTAGTAACTGGGCGAACAAAAGAGCTGGTTTTAAACTGATCGATATTTCGATTAAAGCTCTGGGCAAATACTACGTTACATAGTATCAAATAAATGGATATAAATTTTTTCATAAGTTGAAATTAAATTTAATTAAACCTTTGCTCGTTAGTAACACTAAATATTCTGAAATATGTTTCATTTGGTAAATATTTCTTAAAAAAGGAAAATCGTAGTAATTAATAAGCTCTCTTGTATCTATATCAATAATCGCTAAACCTCTTGTTGTTGACAAGAATAATAATGAATTATCTACTACGGTCAAATCAGTTATCTTATAGTTGAAATAAAGACTTGCAGGAACAATTAGAGCGCCTTCCTTATAATCTACGATACCTAAGTCTGTAACCATGTATAACTTATCACTTCTAGAAAAAATCCTAGATACAGATCTAGATGCTATATCAATTTGATTCTTTTTCATCGATATATCAAATGTGCCATCTTTCCAATTAAGAGTTGAAATACTATTTTTTTCATTTTCATATCTGAAAACGGTATTGCTTAAAACAAAAAATACTTCATTTTCAAATTTTTCTATATCTCCCAAAAATAGATTTCTAGAGAAAACAAATTTCTCTATTGCGCTATTTATCTTTGCTTTTGAAGTCCTATTGATTTCAACAACTCCATTAATAGATCCAGCAAATACTGATCCATTCTCGTACTCTAAATGAACAATCTTTCCACGAGGAATCCCCTTCTCAAAACCAAGAGACCTGAATGAATCTTTCTTTGTATTGTATACCAAAATATAGCTATCTAGCCCAAACCATATCTCATCATCAATCATAATACTTGAATAGATATTATCTTTGCTAAAATTTGAGTAATGATTAGATAGAATATTTTCGAACTTATTATCAGTAATATCAAATTTAGCAATACCATTAAAAGATTTATTTCCAATACCTGAAATCCACAACACATTATCATAAATCACAGATGTTGGAACAGTGCATGCGAGACCATAGAATATTGGTGTTATTAACTTACTAAATTCATCTATTTTTAGAATATATCCATTAGAGAGTGACATCCAATTAATTCCATTATTTGACTTATAATAAGATAAATATTTTGAGAAGTTTCCTCTACTATCTGAAGCTCCATTTGAGGTTAAGAGCCATGCATCTTCAACAAAATAATCATTGAAATCAAATATATTCCATCTTAATTCTCTTGAGGAGATATCTCCCCAAACAATAGACGGCTCATCTGGTGAAACATATATTCCTAATAAGATTCCATTGACATGGTCTAATTTGAAAAATTTGCTATTCGATCGTAACCATAAATAATCCTTACTAGATCCAATATCGATAATCTGATTCCCAGATTTTAATGAAAGCGAATTGTATTGTAACGTATTCCAACTACCCTCTCTCGAAAAACTATATTCAATAAAGTTATCTCCTACAGACCATAAAATTCCTGTATGTTCATCAAAATAAATATGTTCAATTGAATTAGACTTTAACCCCTGACCTTGCGTAATAGGGCGCGCGAATTGTTGTGAAAATTTATTTAATCTTAAAATGCCTGCATTTTCTGTACCAAAATAAAAATATGTATAATCTTCTGATATAGAATTAACTGCACCTACCGCACCATATTGCTCCCAACTGAAAACATTAAATCGATTATCAACCTGACCTAATAATGGCCCAATCAATAATATGAAGAATAACAGATTAAAAATGTTATTTTTTTTTGCTTTTATGCTTGTTGAAGCTATTACGCTTATATCCTTTTCTGACTTTCGATACATGTCCATTATCCAAATATATGACCACATTTGCAAATTGTTTCAAAAAATAATCGCTTGTTGAAGATAAAATGATAGTGGTTCCTAGAATGTTATTCATTTTCATCAATCTTTTGCGCAAAATCATTTCATTTTTTGGATCTAAATGTAGACCATAGTCATCTACAAGAAGAACCCTAGGGTCTTTTTCTACCCCTACAACAATTTTTAACCAATGTTTTTCACCATCGGACAACTTATTTATAGGCGTTTTCCAAAGATGCTCTAGGCTAAAATGTTTAAAATGTCGTGTACGAATTTGGTTTATCTTAGCAGAAAACATTCCTTTTAAAAATCGTTCAACTGTAGAATTGCTCTTTAAATAGTTGGAAAAGTCATTAAACATGTCTACGTGAATGTATTGAATTTCTTTATGCTTTTTGATGTTTCCAAAAAAGTTAGTTTTGAAAGGACTTCCCTGATAAAGAACATCTCCTTTTGATTCTTTTTGTAGTCCTGAAAGGACTTTCATTAGAGATGATTTTCCTGATCCAAAATTACCACATACACCATAAATTAATCCATTGTGAAACTTTAAGGTGTTTATCTCTAAAGCCTTTTTTGATCCAAACTTGAGCTTTAGACCATTAACATCATAAATTTGTTTTAATTCCATCTTTTTCTCCTTAAAAAGACAGAAAAACTATTCTTATAAATCTTCTAAATATTTTTCTGCATCTATTGCGGCCATACAACCAGAACCAGCTGCTGTAATTGCCTGCCTATAATGACTATCTTGTACATCGCCACAAGCAAACACTCCAGCTACATTGGTTAAAGTTGATCCTGGATTAGTAATTATGTATCCTTGATCGTCTAAATTGATGATACCTTTAAACTGATTAGTATTTGGTTTATGACCAATACCATAGAATACACCATCACAATCAAAATTTCTTTCTTTTCCGTCAATAGTGTCTTTTAGTAGAATACTAGAAACTCCATCTTTTTGAGAACCAAGAATATCAGTTACAACTGCATTCTTAATGATTTCAATTTTTGGATTATCTAAAACTCTATCAATCATAATCTTAGATGCACGAAATTCCTCTCGTCGATGGATAAGAGTTACCTTACTAGCAAATTTTGTTAAAAAACTTGCTTCTTCCATCGCTGAATCACCTCCACCAATAACTACAATTTCTTTTTCCTTGAAAAAATAACCATCACATGTTGCACAAGTACTAACTCCGTATCCTATTAATTCTTTTTCTGCTGCAAGACCTAACATTCTTGCAGATGCACCAGTGGAAATTATCACTGATTCAGCAAGATATTCTTCATCTTGAACGTAGACTTTAAATAGAGAGCTAGAAAAATCAACTTTTGAGACATGCTTATAAAAACACTCGGCTCCAAATTTCTGAGCTTGTTTTCGAAATAGATCCATCATATCTGGACCTAAAACACCGTCAGGAAATCCTGGATAATTTTCTACATCTGTAGTAATTGTCAATTGCCCTCCGGGCTGATTCCCTTCAAACACAATTGGACTTAAATTAGCACGAGCAGCATAAATCGCAGCTGTTAACCCAGCTGGACCAGAACCGATAATGATAGTTTTATGAATAGTTTTATCTGTCACTTAAATTAATTGTTTAATATTAACCTTTATTTATGATTTGGTTAATACCATCAACTAATGCCTGTTCAGACTGAAGACCAACTTCTTGTCTTACAATTTCTCCATTGCAAAAAAACAATAGCGTTGGAATGCTGCGAATACCGTATTTTACGGGCACTTCTTTGACTTCATCGACATTTACCTTAACTACAAGGACATTATCGCTAAATTCATCAGAAATTTTATCTAAAATGGGTGCTATAGCTTTACATGGACCACACCATTCAGCCCAAAAATCTACAATTACGATCTTTTTTGCTTTCATTACAAGCTCTTCAAAGTTTCGATCTGTTATTTTGATATTTTTTCCAGACATAAGTTTTTCCAAATCATATTAATAATTACCATGGAATTTATAAGAATAATTGAATTTGGGTAACAAAAAAATAAGTTAAATGATTTTTCCGATGAGGATTAGCCTAAAATTTTTAAAAATCTTCTCTTGCCAACCTTAACTACAAGCTCGCCACATCCTTTACCGATAACATAACCTGGCTCAGAACACACCTCTCCATCTATTTTCACAGCATTCTGTCCTATTAGGCGCTTACCTTCTGCCTTGCTATCAATTAGATTTTCTGATAATAATACTTCAAGAATAGTAGCATCATTTTCTATTTTGAAAACAGAAATATTGTCTGGAATAGACTTTTTAACAAATATTTGATCAAATGCTTGTTCAGCTTCCAATGCTCTATCTGCATCATAATAACGTTCAACTAAATCTTTTGCTAAGTCTCGTTTGATATCTCTAGGATTTATAGAAGAGTCTTTAAGTTGATTTTTTACAGATAAAACCTTCTCTTTGTCTGCAAATACAGTCAATTCATAATATTTAGTAATCATAGAATCGTTAATAGACATCAATTTACCATACATATCTTCAGGAGAATCATCTAATGCGATATAATTATCATAAGATTTTGACATCTTTTCCACTCCATCAGTACCCTCTAATAGAGGCAATGTAATGATAGATTGAGGTTCTTGATCATATTCTCGTTGTAAATCTCTACCAACCAATAAATTGAATTTTTGATCAGTGCCGCCTAATTCTACATCAGATTTAATTTCAACAGAATCCATTGCTTGCGCTAAAGGATATAAAAATTCATGCATTGAAATAGGAATTTCAGATTCAAAACGTTTTGTAAAGTCATCTCGTTCAATCATACGAGCAACAGTATACTTACTGCTCATTTTTATTACATCAGAAAAGTTCATTTTATTTAGCCAAGTGCTGTTAAATAAGACTTTAAGGGTTTTTACATCAAGGATAACCTTAGATTGTTCAATATATGATTCTGCATTAGTTTTTGCCTCTTCTAGAGTAAGCTGCGGACGTGTTTTATTACGCTCAGAAGGGTCACCAATCATTGCTGTAAAATCACCAATCACAAGTATAGCTTGGTGTCCTAAATCTTGAAAATCTCTTAGCTTCTGAAGAACAACGCTATGTCCAATATGCAGGTCTGGTCTACTAGGATCACATCCTAGTTTTATGACGAGAGGTTTGTCTTTTTTAATAGAAAATTCTAGCTTATGTCTAAGGTCTTGAAGCGGAATTACCTCTTCTGTTCCCTTAGAGATAATTTCTAACTGATCATCTACCGGTAAAAATCCCATTATTTTTTACTCATTTCTCGTCGAGCTTCCCTATCTAAATCTCTCATCTTTAAAGCGTCTTTTTTCTGATATGTTTTCTTGCCTTTGGCTGTAGCAAATTCAATTTTCGCTATACCTCCCTTAAAATAAGCCTTTAAAGGGACAATAGTTAATCCTTTTTGAGCTACAATATTCTTAAGTCGTATCATCTCTTTTTTATGCAATAATAATTCACGATTCCTCGTCGGAGAATGACCTGAAAATCCAGTATGTGAATATGAGCTAATATGGGCTCCAATTAACCACACTTTTCCATCTTTAATCGAAACAAAACTATCCTTTAAATTTAATTTCTTTTCCCTTAAACTTTTAACCTCGCTACCGAGGAGAATCATACCAGCTTCATACCGATTGATAATCGTATAGCTATGAAAAGCTTTTCTGTTATTACTAATAATCTCTATATTTTCGCTCATAAAAAAAGTTCTATTATTTTAATATTATTTTGTTAAATTTAAATATTGTTAAATATACAAAGTTTTCAACATTGTGTGTATAACAATTGTGTGTTAAGTTTTTTTGTATCATATTTATGTCAAAACTTAAAGAGAAAATATAATTATGAGTAGTATTTATAAACGAAAAAGAAATGGAAAAAATGACGGATATGTAATGTATTCGATTTATGCATACGATCCCTTAAAAAATAAAAAAAGATATTTTAATATAACTTTAGGCAAAATTGGCCCTACCCTAACCTGGGATAACTGCTTAAAGCAAAAAAAAGAGCTTGATCGTGTTTTTGATATCAAAAAAGGCGGTAAACAAGAAATGCAGCTAAATAAGGCCATTAAAACCTACTTAAAGCACAAAACGATACATTTTAAGACAAAACCTCCTAAAAACAGCTCAATAAAGCTTCAAAACTACCATCTAGAGAAGTTTAAGGAAGTAATCGTTAAAAGGTATGGCTCTGGTATCATGATGAAACATATTGACAATAGTATATTAAGCTGGTATTTCGAAATACGAAAAGAAGAACTAAAGACTAGCTCAATGATAGTTCATAAGAGAATAATAGATAGTTTTTTGAATTGGACTAAAGACTGAGCGAGTGACGCGATTCGAACGCGCGACCCCAACCTTGGCAAGGTTGTGCTCTACCAGCTGAGCTACACTCGCATGTGTGGTTCATAATAAAACAAAATTATGGTTTTTCAAAAGAAAAATCTGCGTTATCTGCTATCTTTTGAATCAATGCTGCAACATCTTTATCGTCAGGAATAGTCGGTGATAGAGGAACGCTAAAGAATATACTACGATCTCCATATTTTCCTAAAGACTGACCTAGCTCAAATGCTTCTTTCTGATATTTTATTACCAAACCAAGAACATTAGGCTGATTAGCATAAATTTCTTCCAATGTTTTCGATGCATCTTTGGCCTGCAATTTTTTTAGGCGGAAGTCTATCTCTTGAAGGCGACTAAATGGCGCTGAAACATCTTCTACGGCCTTCTTATTTATATCTTTTATTCTTATATCAACAATACTCAGGTGCTTTCCTTGAATACCAGTAGAATATACTAGTGGACCATCTTGAGCTTGTTTACTTCTAGGTTCAGTTCTTTTAGTTACTCCACTTAAGAAGATATAATCTGCTTTAGGAAAGGCATTAGAAAGATCTATTCCATTACTCGAACTAAGATCTATCAATAAAACTACAATATCTACTTCTGGATCTACTATATCAATATATTTATTACCCTCAGATATAAAATTTTTATTAACAATAGATTCATATCTGGTTGCTTCGCTCAACCCTATAAATCCAATTTTAACACCATCTTCTTCAAGGACATGATAAGGCGTAAATAGTAGTTGATTTGTACTCTTATCATATAAATTTGCTGATATAAAGCTTATTGACGATTCAGAGATAATACTTTTAAGAAAACTTTCTCCTAACTTAAAATCATTTGATCCAATATTTACGACATCATAACCAATAAACTCAAGAGCATCGACAAAGTTCTCAGCTTTATATTTTTTATAATCTGCTTTTAAGCCATCAGGGTTAATAACTCCATGTGAGAAAAATGTATTCCCTGCATCGACAAGAAGAGGTTCCCTTTCTGACATCATATTTTTAAAAAAGAATGCTTTTCTTGCAAGCCCTCCTAATGGAGCTTTTGGACAGCCGCAGTCATAATATTCTGCAAATACGTTTGATGTAGCTACAAGAGAAACGTTATGTGTTTTTTTAACTGTATCTTCGTTTTGTGCAAACAAAATACTAAATAATATTACTATAAGGATTTTTTTCATTTTTTCAATCTACCCCTTTTATTTCTAATCATCAATGGTAACAAGAACATATAAATGCCTGATACACTAACAACAATCAAAAGTATTCCAGTAGGTAGAAACCAGCCAAACTTTACATAATCTGTGAAAAAAGAGCCGTCATGTACCGATTCGATAATATCGGATCTTCTATAATTAACAGAGAAAACTTCAGCTGTTTCACTGTCTATTTGTATTTCCCAATGATTTTTTGATCTAATTTTTGCAATTCCTTTATCTGGACGAATATCAATACGGTTTATATCATCCCACGACTCCACTTCTGCTTCAGGTATGCTCTTTGCTGCCTCTAAATAGCTAGCAAGCATAGTAGGTTTATTACTACTTACCTTATCTATACTGGGTTGGATCCAATTGGATTGTTTCTTCAGCTGCAATAATACTCCCGTTGTAAAGATTAGTATGACAGGGACAATAATAAATGGAGAAATCCAGTAATGAATTTGTCTTATTTTATTATTTAACTTCAAAATTATTTTAAAATGCTTTCTAGCTCATCCATCAAGAAATTCATTTTCCTAGATACAGCTTCAAAAGGTTCAGATGTGGTCATATCAACACCTGCTAAATTAAGCAGCTCTACAGGATAGTCTGAACTACCGCTAGATAGAAATGTAATAAAGCCGTCAATTCCAGCTTGACCTTCGTTCTGTACTCGTTCAGAAATTTTCTCTCCCGCAGCAAATGATGTTGCATATGCATACATATAATAATTATAGTAAAAATGAGGTATACGAGACCAAGAATATGCTTCTTCATCTGTTATTTCCATACTTGATCCCCAATATTTACTATACATATCACCAAAATTTGTTGTTAAAAAATCTTCAGTTAAAATCTGACCATCTTCTGCAGCCTCATGCATGAGTAATTCAAATTCTGCAAAGCGTGTCTGTCTATAGTATGTTGATCCAATATTTTGAATATAATTTTGAAGCAAAACAGCTTTTTCTTCATCATTCTCTACGTTAGCTAATAAATAATCCATAAGTAGAGACTCAGTAGTTACCGATGCAACCTCTGCATTGAATGTGTCATATCCATAATATGGATATGGCTGATTTTTTTGACTCAAGTAAGAATGATAGGCATGACCTAGTTCATGAGCCAATGTAAAGACATCGTCTAAAGTACCAGAAAAATTTAGCTTAATTCTTGGAGGTAAGTCCCAAGTAGATGACATATATGCGCCACTTTCTTTTCCTTGATTTTCAAATACATCAATTAAATTTTCGCTATACATCTTCTCCGTGAATTTTTGCAATTCTCCATCATTAGCCTGTAATAATGGCTGTAAAGCTTCTAACACCATTTGCTGACCTTCCTCATATGTGTACTCTCTTGAGAAGTCTGCAAGAGGAGCATATGTATCAAATGGTTTTATTTTATCTACACCAAGGAGTTCAGCTTTAAGCTCTGCCCACCTATGTAAAGGCTGAAGATTGTTATTTACACTTTTAATTAAGTTTTTATATATATCTGTCGATATTCCAGACCCTTTCATTTTAGCTTCTAAGGTATTTTCATATCCTCGTGCTTTAGTATAAAAAATATGGCCCTCCACATTACCTTTCATCAATACTGACGTTGTATTCAATGAATTCTTAAAAGGCACATATAGCGCTTTATACATGTCTTCCCTAACTCTTCTATCGGTTGACTTAGTATATTTACCATATCTACCAGGAGACATCGTCAGATTATTTCCATTCTCATCTTCAAATGTTCCCCATTTAAAATCTGTAGCTCTCATTATATCATAAGCTTCATTAGGAACTCCTGATAGTTTTCCAGCCATTGTTAAAATTCTCTCTTCTTTCTCTGACAATATATATGGCTTAGCAATATACATATCTTTAAAATCTTTCTCATAGACTCTCAACTTTGGCTCTTTCTGCATAAATTTTTCTAATACGCTGTAATCAGACATGAGGATCTCAGGAGTATAGTATGCTGTTACTTCGCCTGATTTTATGGCTACATTCCCTATTCTTTGTACCATCTTTTGATATTTTTCATTTGTTAAATCTGCATTTAATGAATTTGATGCATAATGATATAATTTTCCAAAACATTGATTAATATTTTCGCTCAACTCTATTGAGTTTAATAGAGTTTCAGGATTTGAAAGTAGTTTACCTTTGTAATCTGCCATTTTAGGATAAAGTTTTTTAAGCTCTTCCAGATCAAGCTCCCACGCAGCATCTGTTTCATATACTGCTGTTAAATCCCATTTATACTTTGAATCAATTTCAGATCTTAAAGGTATTTCTAAATTTGATGAGTTATTGTTTTCAGAACAAGCCATAAGGATAAAAAGATAAAAAATAATTAGTCTAAAATACATAGTAAATATTCCTTTTTCGTTAGTTAAGATATAGATTCACATAGTATAATGAAAAAAACTATTAAAGAGAATTATAAAATAGGTGTAGCTCTCGGTGGTGGTGCTGCACGAGGATATGCACACATTGGTGTACTGAAAGCTATCGACGAATTAAAAATTCCCATTGATTTTATATCTGGAACCAGTATTGGATCCTTTATAGGAGCTTTATATGCGTCTGGAAATCTCAATCAATTTGAAGAAGAAATACAAAGCAAGAATAGTTTTATAAAGGATGTCTTATTTAAATTGGATCCCATCTATCCAAAATTGGCAGTAATGAATGGCGATGAAGTAATAAAAGTCTTTAAAAAGCTTACTGATATCACCACATTTGAAGAGCTAAATATTCCCCTTACTACAATAACAACAGATATTGTTAAAAATGAAAAGATAGAATGCAACTCTGGAGATTTAATTAATGCAATCAAAGCCAGCATTGCTATACCAGGAGTATTAAAGCCTACATATATCAATGACAGACTTTGTGTTGATGGTGGATTAATAGATCCTGTACCACTAGAATCTGTTATTAAAATGGGTGCAGATTATACTATAGCAGTAAATCTTTATGGATTAGAATCATCTGAGAAAGAAGATGAGAAATATAATATTATTGATATCATTGATCGCTCAGTAAAAATTGTTTTAAACAATATCGCTCACCTCAGTTTTAAACTCAATAAACCAGACTTACTCATTGAACCCCCAATAGATCAATTTAAAGGTTGGGATTTTCATAGGGCAAAAGAACTAATTGATATTGGTTACGAAGAAGGGAAAAAATCTCTAACAGAAAATAAATTGTTTATTTAAAACCTTTTTTAAAGTTTAAAATTCATTTTATTCTGATAATACTTCGCTTCTTTTAGCGATACGAACAGACATTTCTACTCTCTCAAGTGGATTGTCATTCTGATCTTTTGCAACAGTTGCAATTTGATCAATAATATCTAATCCTTCTACGACTTTACCAAAAACAGTGTAGTTATTATCTAAGAAGTTTGCATTATCATGACAGATAAAAAACTGACTTGAAGCGCTATTAGGCTCATTAGTTCTTGCCATAGATAAAATTCCCTTTACGTGAGGCGTATCGTTGAATTCTTGAGGAATAAGCCAAGTACTTGGGTCTTCTTCATTTCCAATGCCGAAGAATTTACCTGCTCGACCTCCTGTACCATGAGTAGCCTTATTTTCATTTCTAGAATTAGGATCTCCTCCTTGAATCATAAACCCTGGCATCACCCTATGAAATGTAGTGCCATTAAAATACTCTTCATTTGCTAGCGCTACAAAACTATCGACATGCATTGGAGCAATGTCGGGATAAAACTCTACTATCATCTCTCCAAAATTTGTTGAAATTACCGCTACGTCATTCTCTTTTTCATAAGTCATAAATAATATCCCTATCACTAATAATGTTAATAATATTAATCCTAATACTCTATTCATCGCTTGATCTTTTCAACTTGCATTGTAATTGTTGGATGTTTTCTTGGAGCAAATATAGCATTTAAAACCTCAAATTCTAAATTGAATTTTTCTAATTTTTCTCTTGTAATGATCTGCAATTCTACTGTTTCATGAGGAGGAATCTCAATCACATCAATATCCATAAAAAAATTATAACTACTAGTATTCTTTAAAATGAATCTAGCATCAGAATTATTTTTAATTTCTACATAAGCTAAGTCTCTTTTATAGCTTGAATCATCATATTTATATTTAAAAGATTCTATCTCTAAGCTAGCATGAATTAAAGGGATCAACCATTCTTCTCTTCCAATTAAACTGTTTTTATGCCAAACAACTGTCTGTCTATCAAATAAAGCTTTTTGGATTGATTTCTGATTTCTTTTTTTAGCAAAAACTAATGTAACTGGTCTATGGCCCCCACTAGGAACTTCATACTCCCAATCAATAAATCCATGGATATCTGAATTTCCCATGATTGTTAAATTATTATCTAGAGCAATCTGAAGAGCACCATCAGAAAATTTTCCTCTATTAACCACTTCTATACCGTGAAGTAGGCCTTTATTAATCAATTCTTTGTGAATATCCTTTAGCTCTAATAAGCCATAAGGCTCTTGTCTTCTATATGGATGATTCCAGAAAGTAAAAGCATTTTGCTTTTTTGCTTCTTCAAAAAGTTCAATTGGATCTTCAATGATTAATGCATTAGCATCTGTAACAAAGATTGCATTACAATGACCAAGTGGCATGCTTCTTGACAGTTCAATACCATGCACTAATATAATATCATTTTTAACAAAGCTTTCTGCGATATCATAAGACCTGTTTTTGTCTGGATTGGGTATGTCAGCACTATTACCGGAGTAATTAGGGTCTTTATATAAATGATCTGTGATAGCAAGAACATCCAGCTGCTCTTTATTAGCTTCTTCCACTCTAATTGTTGGCCATACATCTGCATCTGAAAACACTGTATGTGAATGAAAATCAGATACTAAAGTTAAATGACCATCAATGTCAGGAAAATTAATTCCTCTATGAGAAGATAATTGCTGCGCATTTAAAATTGCACAGCAACTAATAATAAACAATAGGATATTTTTATTACTCAAGATCTCTCGTGAATTGTTCAACACCGCTAATCTTGCCATCAAGATCAAAGAAGAATAGCTCTACTAGATCTTTTTCCCATACTGTTCCATCTTTGCTTACTCTTTTTTCAGTAGAATAAACAGTTACACCAGATGCTGGATCGGTATCATATATTTTAACTGGTACCATAGAAAATGGTGTCCATGTTACAGAATCTAAACTATCAAAGATAGATTTCATGTCTTCGCTGGTTCTTTGAGAAGTTCCGCCGGTGGCTGCCATAAAAGTCCACTCATCTGCAAAATATCCAGCAACAGCTTCTCCATCCATATTATTGTAATCAGCAAAGAATTTTTCTAAAATTTCAACTTCACCTCTGTTTGAAAAAACAAACGGTCTTCCTGAGTATTCGCTTTCGCCTCTACCAAAGAATTTTCCACCTGTAGATTCACTAAGTTCATTATCTTCTCCGCCCATAAATTTACCAGCTGACTTTAGCGCCCCATCATCCCATGATACTTTTTCACCGCCATTAATAACTATAGATCCAATTATAACGGTTACTACAAATGCTCCTACAAAGGATTTTACTGCTTCTTTTGTTAATTTCATTTTTTTCCTTCTTTTATTTATAAAAATAATTACCAAACATTTTAATCAAAAAATAGTAGCATTACACTAGTAAATATTAAGTGGAGCTGACAGGGATTGAACCTGCGACCTCATGAATGCCATCCACGCGCTCTACCAACTGAGCTACAGCCCCAATTCTATGTATGATTGACCTTTTTCCAGTCTTTATCAAATTGATCAATTCCTTGATCGGTTAGATCATGCTTATACATTTCTTCAAAAATAGATGGTGGCAATGTTACTATATCTGTACCAGAAGAAAACGCATTCACGACATGATCAATGCTTCGAATAGAAGCAGCAAGAACTTGTGTTGAAATACTATTTCTATCATAAATAGTACGAATGGACTCTACTAGCCCAATTCCATTCAAATTATTGTCTTCACAACGCCCAATAAAAGGTGAGACGTATTTTGCGCCTGCTTTAGCGCACAAAATGGCCTGAGCAGCAGAAAAAATGAGAGTAACATTGACTGGAATATCTTTATCTGAAAGAAATTTACACGCTTTTAATCCCTCTTCTGTGCAAGGCACTTTAATGGTAATATTTGAACTGATTGAATAGTATTGTTTTGCTTGTGATATCATCTCTTCAGCTGTATCAGCAACTACTTCAGCGCTAATACTTGCCGTATCAGGAAATAATGCTGAAATATCTTTAATAACATCAATAGGATTTCTCTCTGCTTGGATCATTAAAGTAGGATTGGTAGTCACTCCATCAATCAGTCCTGTTTCACAGTGCTGACGAATAACAGCTACATCCGAAGTATCTAAAAATATTTTCATTGTCGGACAATTTAATAAAAAATACTAAAATAAAAAGGGCTATAAAATTATAGCCCTTTTTTTAATCTGTACGATTCTTGAGATAAAGAAATTATCCGCGAGTTCTGTCGCTTTCTTCTTCACCATGTCCACGTCTACAATTATCTTTCCATGCTTGCTTCATCTCTTCATGAGAGTTCACTGTTAAAATACTACCATCTTCAAAGGTAATATCAACAGGGAACACAAGTTCTGGTCTTTTTCTTTCTCCATCATAAGACTCAAAGAATGCCTTCATTTGCGTAGCTAAGTCTTCTTCATCTGATGCAGTAAGCGTTGAACCATCAGGCATTGTAAAGCTTACAGGGAAGACAAAAGAGAAACATCTTTTATCGTTCTCTTCACCTCGACATGCTTGGAATGCTTCTTTTAATTCATCATCAGAATTAACCGTTAATACTTCGCCTTCTCCACCTTCTTCTTCAGGTCTAAATTGTACTTGAATTGGATAGGTAAATGCTGGTCTTTCTTTGGTTCCAGTTGCCTCAAAATGTGCTTTTAATGTTGTATGAAACTCTTCTCCATCATTTACAGTGTAAGATGAACCATCTGAGAATGAGAATGAGAGCGGAAATACAAATCTAAAACATTTTCTCTTTCCATGTCTTTTTCTATCATCGCCACCTCTATCACCTAGTTTTCTACCATCTCTAGCAAAAAATACCTCAGTAACATCTCCAGCATCTATAGCCATATCACCTAAAGATAATTGATATCCATAATTAGGGGATAGCTCTACCTCAATAGCGATATGATCAAAATATTGGTTATCAATAACCATGCGAGAAAGAACTGGTAAATCCACGTTGTCTATCTCTATTTTATTGGGATCGCTAGCAATAGCTTCTATCAGCTGTGCATCGTTCATCATATCTGCTTCCATGTAAGACATATTGTCTTGACATGAAGAAACGAACAATACCATTCCAAACATTAATAATAATTTTTTCATTCTACTCTCCTATATTCATTGGTTTATAAATTTATCTTCTTTTTTTGTTACTGTCAAATCCTCTTTTGGTTCCACCTCTCTCAGAAGGAGGACCTTTACGATCTCTCATTTGTTCAGAGAGTTTAGACTTCATTCTTTCTTCAAAAAACAACAATTTTATACGCTGACCTTCAGTTAAGATACCTTTTGTATCTTTTAGAAACTTACTTTCCAATCTAACCAAAGTACCTTTCATTCTTACTTTAGAATCTATTGCTGCATCAACATCAAATTTTGATCTGTCGTCTTTAGCAGCGGATCTTAGTGTTCTTAGTTTTTCACTATTCGCTTTTTTTGCCTCTTCTGATCTTTTATGAAATTCATTTTGCAATGGAAAGAACTTTTCGGCTTGCTCAGAAGTTAAATCTAAGTGTTTTGTCAGCGTTCCTATGATCCAAACCTCGCGCTGCTCTTTACCTGCTTCCATTTTCTGTATCATTGCTTCTCTATCGCCACGATCTTGTGCATACAATCCCGCGGTTAAAGCTAATAGTATTAATATCTTTTTCATTTAAAACTCCTCGTTATTACTTACAAACTCCAAGTTATTGTCTGCAAATATGTTAATTAAGTCTAATTGATCTAAATCATTAGAATCTTCTAAATAATCCATTTCAGCATATAGATTGCTGTCTGAAACAACAGTTTGAATAGGAATGAACACATATAAAAGGATTGCAACAGCCAACGTAGATAATCCAATGCCTATTCTTCGTCTCTGTGCTGATTCAGAATCAATCCTATTGTGCATCCTGCCTAAGAATGCATCCGTATCTAATGATACGTTCGTTTTAAAATGTTGTTGTTGAAAATCGCTCATTTGTTTGTACCCATAATTTTACGTAGTGTTTTTACGCCATGACTATAATTATTCTTAGCTGAATCCTCAGAAATATCTAGGACTTCACCGACTTCTTTAAAAGTGAGGCTCTCTGCAACGCGCAAATTCATCACATTTCTTTGTTTTCTTGGTAGTTTTTTAATCGCATTCCATAGCTCTGTACTCAATGCTTTCTTATCATAACTGTCATCAGATACCTGCAACTCTGGTACTTGATCTAAATGTAAAAATGAACGCCATTTACTTTTAAAAAAATAGGAATTTAATGTATTTACCTTGATGCGATATAAATAGGTGGTAAATGCCGCATCAAATCGAAAATTCTTTAATGATTTATACAGCTTTACAAATACACGCTGTGTTAAATCGTCTGCTTCTAGCTGATTGTGAGTAATTGAATAATAATAATTATATGTCATATCTATATGTTTTGTTACCAGTTTATCAAACGCCTTTCGATCGCCATCATTAAACTGCTTTATCAAATCATGATCTTCGGGCATACAAGTATGACTGTTTAAAATTGGAAAAGTAAAAAATTATTTTTTTCTTGCCTCGATAAAAGATTGCACGCCCACAATAATTGCGCTCAGGCATAGAACGAATGTTGTAAATTGCTCTACCGTAGCAAGAGGCCTTAATAAGGCATCTCCACTAATGAGGTAACCAAAAATAGCTATCACAGACTTATAAGTAGCTCCTACACCCATACCTAATACAAATAAATTAACATGTGCAAAATGTCTACTCTGGTTTGGAAAGCGATCAGATAAGAGAGTAAATCCACCTACAATTCCACCTAAAAAAGCTGGAATCAATGCTGTAATACTCTCAGCACCTGTCATAACATAAAAAGCGCCTCCTAAAATCAATAAACTAATACTTACTTTTTTAAAAATATCATTCATTTCTCTCTCCTTTTAATTACCACCTAAGCTATCAACTATCTTTTTAAAACTTTCATTCAATCCTACAATCATCTTTTGAGTATAAGGATTATATTTCTGAATATCTTCAAATAACTCCCATGAGTCATTACACGTCTGATTGACTAGCTTATGCAATGCTTTGTAACCAACCGTATCAATATTAGTCTGTTGTGTCCCAAAATCATCTATTACTCTTCCTACTAAATGAGTTAATCCTTGTGATCGTGCTGCCATCATATCATGTTCTTCCGCAGAAATTTCTTCAATTGTAATATTTTGACTCTCAAAATAAGCCTTCCAAAATTCATATCTATCATACGTATCGCGCACTTTCTCCATCATCATTACAGAACCGCGCTCTTGAAAGGAATCAGGTCCAAATAATGGGTGTGTAGCAATGATGTCTATTTCACTAGGAAGATGCTCTAACATCATTTGTTTTGGATGAACTTTTACCGAACAGACATCAATTAACGTCTTTTTACCGCCTATCTTACTAGACAAATCTTGCATTAAACCTGCAAAATCTCTAATTGGAACTGCAATAAATATCGTATCATTTTTTAACACATCTTCAAGCGATACAGAATGAATATCCGATTGATTAATAGGTTCAATATCAAACACATCTACTTCAAACCCCTTAACAAGTAGTTGATGAAGCATGGTTCCAAATCGTCCAAATCCAATAATGCTTACTCTATTCATTGTTATCAATCCTTTCTACTGCCAAGAATAATGTTAAATTTTTCTTCAAATCATGGATATCATTTTCAATAATATTTAACCCATATTTCTCTGCAGAATTTTTACTTGCAATTACTGCAACATTCTTAGACAACTTTCCTTCTGCAAGATCTTGCGCCGCTTTAGCAGTATCATCTTCTTCAACAAGCTTTTTGGACCAAAATTTCTCTGCTAAATAATCTTTACATTGTTTTAAGGCTTGTTCATGAGAATGAATTGCTTCAATATCGCCCAGAGTAACATTATCTTTTGCTAATAGATTTTGGCTAATCTCAATATAGAACATATCAATAATCTTGCATTGATTTTTTGCAAGCGCTTCAACACTCTCAATAACCACTCCTCCCTGCGCATTTTCCATCGCAAAAATTCCAATATCAATTGTCTCTGATGTTAAACTATTTAATACGTTCATTGAGCTTACTAAATAATCTAACTCAAACTCTTGCACATTAAATTTATTACAATATGATTGTGCTGCTTCTTCGCTAAAACTTCCTTCTATTCCTTGTATGCCAATCTTCTTCATTTTTTCTCCAATATATGCTTAATTGCCGTAATATATCCTTGCTTACCTTCGCCGTAATATTGGGCTAGACAAACACTTTTTGTTACTGATATCTTTCTAAAATTTTCTCGACTATGGATATCAGACAAATGCACTTCAATTGCCTTTAGTTGTGTTGCAACAATCGCATCTCTTAACGCATATGAATAATGAGTCAATGCACCTGGGTTAATAATAAGATAGTCTGCATCCTTACGTTTTGAATGAATAAAATCAATAATAGCTCCCTCAGAATTAGACTGAAAAAATTCTAAGCTTAAATCAGAACATATTTCATGATTTTCTATCCAAGAATTAATCTGTGATAGAGACTCAGAACCGTATATTTCAGGATCTCTTTCTCCTAATAAGTTAAGATTAGGTCCATTTACGATAATAATATTCATAATACCTCTAAACTTTCTTCAATATGATTTAATGTTATCTCTGTACTAATATTAGCCTTTCCAATCTCTGGAATTAATACAAATCTTATCTTCGATTCTTTAAATTTTTTATCTCTTTTTACAAATTCAATGATCTCAGCTTTATCTTTAATATCAATGGATGGTAATGTGAAAGCAGATAACGCTTTTAACCCTAAACGATAATCTTCATCATTTAAGCTGCCAATTGTATGTGAAAGATATAATGCAGACTTCATTCCATATAAAATAGACTCTCCATGTAACAATGTTTTATACTGAAAATGGCCTTCAAGAGCATGTCCAACAGTATGGCCAAAATTTAAGATCATTCTTAAATCGTTCTCGTTCACATCTTGACTTACTACTTCGCTTTTAATTTCACATGATCGTAAAATAATTTTTTTAAGGATCGCAGAATCTCTATTACTGAGAATGTCTGACATATTTTCTACGATATAATTAAATAAATCTCTATCATAAATAAATCCATATTTAATCGCTTCAGCTAATGAAGCATTAACTTCTCGTTTAGGTAATGTAGATAAAAAAGATATGTCAATAATAACTGATTTTGGTTGATGTATTCTACCAATCAGATTCTTTCCACTTTTTAGATTTACACCTGTTTTTCCTCCAATAGAAGAATCAATCATAGCCAATAATGTGGTAGGGTATTGCACATAACTAATACCTCGCATGAAAATAGATGCTACAAAACCAGCTATATCACCAACTACTCCACCGCCTACTGCAAAAATGGTAGAAGAACGGTCATATTGCATGATTGCCATTTTTTCACAGATTTCCATTGCTGTCTTAATTGATTTTGCTTCTTCTCCTTGTCCAATAAAATGGAATTCTAAATTTGGCAAAGACTCTAATGCGGCAAATTTATCCTCAAAAGCTTTATAGATTACTTCTTGAGTAATCAGGATACACTTAGAAGATGATGCCCTAGCAAAACCTTCAATAGATTCTACGAAATTATCACTAAGGATAATATTATAGCTATCTTTTCCAAGATCTACTTTCACTGTATTACTCATTAATATATTCCATTATTGTTTTACAACTATCATCTACGCTTTTATTATCAGTATTTACGTTAAGCTTAGATAGTGATTTATATTTTTCTTCTCTATTATCAAAAATATCTTTCATTATATTTCGCTTATTATCTACTGACAACAAAGGCCTGCTATTATCGTTCTCAATTCTTTTATAAAGATGATCAAGCGATGTATCTAAATAAACACAAAAAGATTGATCTAATATTTTACAATTAGACTCTTCTACTACAATACCACCACCTGTAGCACAAACAATACGGTCTTTCAATACCACTTCTTCTAATTTTGCTGCCTCGTAAGTGCGAAATGTATTTTCTCCATCTTTAAACATATCCTTTATTGAAAGACCACTATCTTTCTCTAATTCAGAATCAATATCTATAAATGTCCAATTCAGTTTATCTGCTAACATGGATCCTACAGTAGATTTTCCTGATCCCATCATTCCTATTAAAAAAATTTGCTTAATATTTTCCACTAGCTTTTATATGTTTTTTAAGTTGATTTAAATTGTCTCCACCAAACTTCTCTAATAGTGCATCTGCTAAAACAATTGCCAACATACTTTCACCGATGATGGAAGCTGCTGGTACAGCGCAAGAATCCGTTCTTTCTTTATGAGCTAACTTTGGCTCCATAGTATTTAAATCGATAGATCGTAATGGCTTTATAAGCGTTGAAAGAGGCTTCATACTTACTTTTACATGAATTGGCTGCGCATTGCTCATTCCGCCTTCAATACCTCCAGCATTATTGCTTGCACGCGTTATTTTATCATCTTCATATAAAATTTCATCATGTAATTCGCTACCAAATACAGCTGAAGAAGCAAATCCTGCTCCTAGCTCTACGCCCTTAAATGCATTTACAGACATCATCGCTTGTGAAATTCTTGCTTGAAGCTTGCCATCTGCATTAATATAAGTTCCTAGTCCATATGGCAATCCTTTTGCAATAACCTCAAAAGATCCTCCAACAGAATCTCCATTATTTTTAGCTTCATCAATAACATCCATCATTTTTTTCTCTGCATCTTTATCAAGACATCGTACAGGCGATGCATCTACTGTATCATTTAATTCTTGCAAGCTCATATCATTAGAAACAGCAGTAGCATCTACTATAGTATGAATTTGATATACACGACTTCCTACCGTAATACCTACTTCTTCTAATAACTTTCTACACACAGCTCCAATTGCTACGCGCATTGCTGTTTCTCTTGCAGAAGAACGTTCCAATACGTTTCTGATATCATCTAAGCCATACTTCATCACTCCTGCTAAATCTGCATGTCCAGGACGAGGAATTGTTACTTTTCTATGCTCTTTTTTTGGTTCTCCAACAGCCATTCGATCTTTCCAATTCATCCAATCAAAATTCTTAATTAATAAGGAAATTGGTGATCCTAAAGTAATAGCATGACGTACTCCAGAAAATATTTCTGCATGATCTTGTTCAATCTTCATGCGACCGCCTCTACCATGCCCTTGCATTCTTCTAATTAAATCTTTTTCAATATACTCTTCTGTAATATTCATTCCAGCTGGTATACCTTCAATAATTCCAATTAATCCTTTTCCGTGGGATTCTCCCGCAGTCATATATGATATTTTCTTTAACATATTATTTTCTCCAATTGTTTTTTAATGGAATCCAATTTTTGGTCCACATTATAGGTAGTTTCTGTCCAAATTTCAATAGACTTGATGGCTTGAAAAATAAGCATTTCTAACCCATTGATTGATTGTTTTACTTGATCTTTGTATTGATTTAAAAATAACGTATGATTTGAAATATAAATCAAATCAATAAGTGTGCTATTTTTATCTACTGGAATATCAAAGAAGCTTGCATTGTCTTCCTCTTGGTACATTCCTAAAGGTGTCGTATTAATCGCAATATCAAACCTGTCGTCAGATTCAGTATAAAGCTTAATATTCTTAGCACCTAATTTTTGAGCATATAATTGTATTTCTAATGCATTTTCAATTGACTTATTTTTAATTGTAATCGATTCAGCCCCCATATCAATTAGTGCTTTAATAATAGTTCTGGCTGAACCACCTGCGCCCAATATAAGACAGCGAGTTGACTGAATATTAATATTATTTTTCTCAAGGAGCATTTTAAATCCATACAAATCTGTATTATAACCTTTTAACATATTTCCTGTTCTTTTAATGCAATTTGTATTGCCTAGTATCTTCACACTATTATCAACTTCATCTAGAAATTCTAACCCTGTTTCTTTGTGCGGAATAGTCACATTTATTCCATCAAACTCTCCTTTTTTAAATCTATCAAAAAAAGAAGGGAGATTATCGGAAATAATCTGATGCTTTTCATATGCACAATTATTCAATTCTAATTCTTTAAATAGAATCCTTTGTAATTGAGGACTAATGCTTTTTTGTACTGGATTACCTATCAATCCTAAATTCATCCTTGAATCTCCCTCAATATGTTAAAAAACCCAGGTAAAGAAATATCAATACAATCTGTATTATCGATATCGTATTGCTCAAATGCTACTATGCTTAGTATAATAAATGCCATTGCTATACGATGATCATCAAAAGATAAAATTTTAGCCATCTTTGTTGGCTTTCCCCCCTCTACTACTAAATTATTTCCCTCTTCATATGCATTGATACCAGATAATTGCAAATTCTTTATGATAGCATGCAACCTATCGCTTTCTTTAAATCTCAATTCTTCTACTTCATGAAACACGGTTTTACCTTCTGCGAATGCTGCAATTACTGCTAAGATAGGAATCTCATCAATAATAGATGGGATCATATATGCTGGAATATCACAACTTTGAATTTTGGAACCAATAAATTGTATATCGCCACAAGACTCTCCATTATTTATCGTTGGATTAGATACCAAGCCTTGTACTCCCATTTTTCCGAGCACATCAATAAAGCCAGTACGCGTAGGATTTAATAAAATATTTTGTACAGTAAGACTCGAACCCTTTAATAGGACTGCTAGTGCAATAAAAAAGGCTGCAGATGATGGATCGGCAGGAATATCCATGGTAAAAGATCGTAATGCAGAAGAAAGCGGTTTTATATCGATATTATCACCATTTATTTCGATATCAGCTCCCATACTTTCTAACATAATCTCTGTATGATCTCTAGAATGTTTTAACTCTTTTATCGTACATATGTTTTGTGATCCCAAGCCGGCTAATAATACCGCTGATTTGACTTGCGCGCTTGCAATAGGCATTTCATAATCAATTGTATCTAAACCCATCGATGCATCAATATGTAATGGCAATAATCCATCATTTGATGTAATTGTACATCCCATTTCAGCTAATGGTGTAATAACCCTGTCCATAGGTCTCTTTGATAATGACTCATCTCCTATTAATGAAAATGAAAGGTGTTGTGAGGATAATAATCCTGTTAATAATCGAGAAGTTGTACCAGAATTTCCACAATCAATTGGTTCTGTAGGATTTTTTAAAGTCGATCCTGTTACTACAATAGTATCGCCTTCTTTTTCTATTAATACTCCACATGATTGCATTGCTTTAATAGTAGATTGTAAATCTTCTCCATCATTTAAATTCGTAATACGACTTACTCCGCTTGCAATGGAAGCTAACATAATTGATCGATGCGAAATCGATTTATCTCCCGGCAATGAAATAGTAGAATTAACAATCATTACTTTGCCATTTCCTCTGCAATATTAAATGAAAGTTCTAATGCTTGATTTGCATTCAATCTTGGGTCGCAATGCGTGTGATATCTAGAGTTCAAGTCATCATCGCTTAGCCTATATATACCGCCTGTACACTCTGTTACATTCTGACCTGTCATTTCTAAGTGCATTCCACCTAGATGACATCCTTTGGATTTTAAAATTTGAATTGCTTTTGTAGTCTCATTTAATAGCGATGAAAAATCTCTTGTTTTAAGCCCTGAAAAAGATTTTACAGTATTTCCATGCATTGGATCAGAAATCCATAATACAGATTTTTTATGCTTGTTAATTGTATCTATCAATGTAGGTAAATGCGCTTCAATATTACTTTCTCCATAACGAAAGATTAATGAGATCTTACCTGGCTCATTGTTTGGATTGATAACATCAATAATCTTAATCAATTCTTCTGGATCCAATGACGGTCCACATTTAATACCAATAGGATTGTTAATACCTCTACAATACTCTACATGCGCACTATTAACAAAGCGCGTTCTATCTCCAATCCAAATAAAGTGTGCTGAAGTACAATAAATGTTATTCGACAACGAATCTTTACGAGTTAACGCTTCTTCATAAGGAAGATGCAATCCTTCATGACTTGTATAAAAATCTACCGTATTTAAGTCGATTACTTTTTCAGTATTAACACCTACGGCATCCATAAAGTCTAAATATTCTGTAATGTTATTTGCAATTTCTTCATACTTCTTTCCTTCCTTGCTCGCCTTCACAAAACCCATATTCCAAGAATTTACTTTACGCAAATTAGCAAATCCTCCTTGAGCAAAAGATCTTAACAAGTTTAATGTAGATGCTGATTGTGAATATGCATGTAACAGTCGTGCAGGATTAGGATTTCTATCTTTTTCTGTAAATTCTATTCCATTGATTGAATCTCCGTAATAACTATTCAGTGTTACGCCGTCAATTGTTTCTGTATCAGATGATCGTGGTTTTGCAAATTGTCCTGCAATTCTACCTAACTTGATAACAGGTACCTTCATTTTTGATGTAATGACGGCACTCATTTGTAGAATTACGCGAAAAGTATCACGAATATTATTAGCGTTAAATTCTTTAAAACTTTCAGCGCAATCTCCTCCTTGTACTAAAAAAGCTTTCCCTTCAACTGCCTTTGCTAATTCTGACTTAAGATTTTTACATTCTCCGGCAAATACTAATGGTGGAAAGGTTTTTAATCGATCTAGAGTCTCGTTTAATTCGTTTTGATCTTTATATTCAGGAATATGTTTTATATTAAAGTCTTTCCATGAATCTTTCGTCCACTTACTCATTACTTCTCCTCTACTTTTTTTGATTCTGTGATAATTGATTGATAAATATGCTTCAAAAAATCTGCCTCTATTGCTGAAAATTTGGCATCAATCTTTGCATAAATTTCGCTTTCTCTATTTTGATCTAACACCGGCAATCCTTCTTGTTTTTTAATGTATCCAATGGTTGTTACCGCATCCAATCTATCGATTAACAAATCAAACACTTGATTATCAATTGCATCTATTCTGTCTCTATTTTTTTGTATGTCTTTATTCATCATTACCTCCATATAACAAAAAACCCTAGCGGATTAATGCTAGGGTTCGTGTAGTTTTTTATATAGTCCTATTATTAGGCCTCTACAGTCCCCCTGTTTCTAAAATAATAATAGTTAAAAAAGTTCTTCATTTCATGGAGCTTAAACATTAATTAATACAGTTAGCAAGGTAAATTAATTATTTTACAAAAATCAATCTGCGTATACTGCTATCTTCCTTGATAGCAGACTCTGAGAATTTAAATGACTTAAACTCTCCTTTATTCATCGCCTAAACTATCAACGATTTTTTTTAAAATATGATTCATTATTTTCATTGTAATTTTGATTAATTAAATCAATTTCTCTGGATATTAATTTTCTATAACTTAAGTTTGTTTGTAAATCTATCAAATTATTAAGTAGTTTATTTTCAAGAAATGAATCAGACTTAAATACAAGTTCATACATTTCTAACAATAATAACCATTCTTCTGGAAAATCTTTCATTAATTTTTGAAAAATTTGATCGACTTTCTGATGGTTTACTTGATTATCTTTTCTCATATTTCTTATTTGATCATACAAATCAAAAAGATTTTTTTCATTATCTGAATATTTTATTTTAGGCGAAACATTATTGAAGACAGCTCTATCATCAGATTCTTCATTATAAATTAAACCTGGATAAGCAGATGTAATTTTGTCAACAATTAGCATATCATATTTTCTATCTTTTGATTGAAATATAATGTTATCATTGTGCTGAATTATACATTCATCAAAAGAAATCATTATTAACTTATCATTGTGGTAAGACATTTTTTTTATTAAGCCATCAACAGATATATCTCCTGAAAAATTAAGTTTAACGCGATGATCCAGTTTAATCCCCATCGTATCTAATTCTTCTTTGCAACATTCATTTAAATATTTGTTATTCTCTATAAGAAATGAAGCTGGAAAACCATAATTATTGTCAATTTTATTTAATGGATTATCAATCAATTTATTATTTAATTCTAATTCAATATTTTTGGAGGTTTTAATAAATGCTGGTTCAGCATTTGAAGAAATTACTCCTGAAAAAACTGTAGAGATTTTTAATCCTGAAGCAAATTCAAGTGAAGCTATTTTTTTAGAATTTATGGCATTTTGAATACCGATTAATCCACCCACTTCGAATGACATAGAATTCATAAATTGTTCTAAAACCTCATTTAATACCTCAAAAGAAGGTGTTACAAAAAGTTGGGGTTGAGGTTTTGTAATGTCAAAATTTACATCAGCGACATTTATATCATATGGAAGTTTTGGTAAAGATTTATTTAGGCATTCTTTACTCTCTTTTATTGATGACAACAACCCTGCTCCATAAATTTTTGGATTGTCAATATCCCCAATGAGACCATATTCTACAGTCCACCAATGAAAATTTCTAACTTTAGCCATTTCGGAAAGTTCGCCCATATTATTTTGTAGATCTTCAACAATTTTTTGAGATTTCTCAATTTTTTCAATAGATGAATTCGGGTTTTCTTTCAGTATGGACAATTCTCTGATTGCATAAAAAAGTTCTTCATCTTTTGGACTTGTAAAAGCTTTAGCCCCGACTTGTCCAAACCGTATTAAATATTTTGCATATTCTTTATCAGCAATTAGTGGAGCATGTCCAGCAGCTTCATGAATTATATCAGGTGCAGGAGTGTACTCAATATGTTTAATCGTTCTAATATCTGCAGAAATTACTAATACATTGTTAGCTTGAAATTCCATAAAAACATTAGGAGGTATAAATCCATCAACTGCAACTGCAGCCCATCCTATATCTTTTAAAATACGATTCATACCTTCCATAACTGGAATTTCGTCAACAGAAATTCCTGTACTTTTTAAACCTCCAATAAAATCTCCATAACAAACGCTTTGTAAATAGTTAATATTTGAACGCATCACGTATCTCCATACAGCTTGATTTTGAGCGGTATATGTATCATATGGTTGTTTTAAAATATATTTGTGAAGATGCTTTGGTAACTTTGCTGTTATGCTATTAAATTGAATTTCATTCTTCATTATTGAACTATCTAGACTTAAAAATTAATTTTTTGTTTCCAAAATTATTTTTTATTTTTTCTTCAGAAAAAAAGAATTTTTTAAACTCTCCGCTGTTATAAAGCTTAGTTTGATCATCATAATGTTTGGATCCAAACAGGCCTGATTGTCCAGTAGGAAGAATACTTAAACCATTGTCAAAATTAGAAAAATCAATCACTCTTCTCATTGATGATCCTGATCGGACATCAAATGGACTACTCACGGAATAACTCGCAGCTCTTGGTGTCATTCCAGATCCAGACATTGGATAAGGACCAACACTAAAATGAATTAATTTCTTCACAAGCGGATCTCTATCTAATCGATGACGATAGGTTACCTGATGCACCTGACCCCATGTTAAATCTTTAGGATTGCCATAATTTTTTGTGAGAAAATCATGCGCGTCATCAAAAGACTGGTTCACGATATCATTTAATGTTTCTTTCTTGTCTGATAATACATTATCTACCCATAGAGATACCTCTCCATCAAAGATGCTTCGAATAGCTAGTGAACGAATATATTTTAAACTATAAAACGTATCAAAAGAATCTTTCCCAAAACTTTGTAATTCATCCTGGAATAAATTTTGTATTAAGTGAATATAGATGGTATGAAAAGCTACTGCAGCATGTGAGTCTAAAGATTCAACTCCATCCCATCCATTTAAGATATTATACATTTCATCTCCCTTAACAGAAAAGCCTTGTGTATAATTTTCATAGAATAATTTTGAATACTCTTGAGCAAATGGAGAGGTGATTTCATTCAGAATAGATTTCATATCTTCTACCCCTAATTTGTCATCAACTTTTAATCTTCTGTCAATTTGCTCTCCTCTGCTAGGATCTGCCCAATATCGAGAAATATAATAAGGATAATCCTCATCAATGGTCTTATTATTCCCATTTGATATATATCCTTTTTCAGGGTTATATAAATATGGCATTTCATCAAAAGGGACGTATCCTGTCCAATCATGCTTGCTGGTGCTCCCATCAAAAGGCACTAAATGTTCTCCGCCTAATCGGATCGGAACTTTAGAATTAGGTCTCCATCCAATATTGCCATTTTTATCTGCATAAGTCCAATTTTGTCCAGGTGCTCCAAATAACTTTGATGCTTCTGAAAATTCATCCCAATTGGTTGCCTTGGCTAGTTTAAACAATGCAGTCGTTTCATCAAATGCATCGAACTCTGTCCATTTAAAAGATATTGCCTTCCCTTTTCCTCTCGCATCAGGATGAATATCGCTAACAATAGGACCTCTATGGGTTGATCTAATCGTAACAGTTCTTGTGTTCCCAGACTTTAAATGTATTACTTCTTCTTCGATTTCTAAATCTTTCCACTCTCCATCCAATAAATATTGCGTATTGTCATCATTTAGCGTTTCAATATAGAAATCCATGTCATCGGTCATGACATTGGTAAAACCCCAACCAATGTGGTCATTATGACCTATAACAGGCAATGGAAATCCATAGAGACCATACCCTCCAAAGTTATAATTATCACTCTTTAATCTGATTTCATACCACCAAGGAGGCTGTCCATAACTTAAATGAGGATCATTTGCTAGAAGAGGAAGTCCTGTCTCTGTTTTACTTCCTGACACTGCCCATGCATTTGATCCATAACCATCTCTGTCTATTTTAAGAACATCTCTAATTCTTTTAGTGTCACTTGCAAAATCTTGATAACTCTTAAGCAAAACATCGCCTGAAGCAATCGTAATAAAGTTTTCATTGTAAGATGGTAATATATCATTCAAGTAGTCCGGCCCTAATTGTTCATTAATCGCACCAAAAAATAATTCTGAATCCCATCCGCCCTGCAATTCCCAAGCCATCATTGTGGATAAAGCAACTATGTCTAGTGGTTCAAAAGTTGGTAATTCTTCGATACCTAATAGTTTAAACTCCAATGGATAGTCTGACGGAGATAAAGTCTCCACATAAGCATTAATACCAAAACATGTATCTTCAAGGTGTTGTAAGGTTTGAGGTGGAATTTTTGCTAAACTCTTTTCAGCAATTTTCTCAAATCCGAGTGTACGTAAGAATTTATCTTCCGCAAACAGTGTATCATTAAGCACTAAACTTAACTCGCCTTTATATGAATATTTCATAAATGCCATCTGGAACAGTCGATCTCTTGCTCCTATATAACCAGCTACTTTGAACATGTCAGAATCATTGGAAGCAAAAACACTTGGTACACCATAGTCGTCAAAATAAACTTCAACGGTATCTTGAATATCTAAATTAGAGATTTCTCCTTCATAAAGAATATCGGCAGGCTTTAAAAAAGAATTGATTGAAAAACCAATAAAAGCAGCGGTAATAAAAACGACTATTGGTAAATACCTACTTAATAAAATGAATGTTTTAGATTGTTTCCCCACATAAGAACTTAGATATTATTCTTTGAGATGTTTAGTAAAAAATTCTGCCGAAAATTTGAAGGATGCTTCACGTGCTTCAGTATTTCCTCCCATGCTAGGCCCTCTACCTGCACATGTCATCAATGCTAATTTTTGTCTTAAAGGTGTATTAATAGGAATCTTCCAATATTCACTTAATAATAATGACCCTTCTTCGTTCATTGGAAAGCGACAGTCTCCTAAGCTATATCCATTCTCTACTACTGAAATCTCTGTATCTCTCTTATCAAATGAATGATGTGCATTATCATAAATTGTCATATCGATATTCACTGGAAGCCCGCTATATTCCATTTTTTCTAGCAATTCTGTACATGCTACAGCTGGGACCCAACTATCTAATTCTCCGATAAGAATATGGATAGGAGCCGTGCTAAATTGCATATTCGAAGCAGGATACGGATAACTTAGACATGGTGGATAAATAGGTAAATGCGCCGCAAACATAAACTCTCTATTATTAATCGCATCAATAAGCGGTAGCCAGGCAGAATATAGAGATACTCCTCCTCCAAGACTCCACCCTGTAATTCCTACATGATCTATATCAATATTAGGATGGGTACTAAGTGTCTCTAAAGCACGATAACTATCTAAAATCACCATTGCAGTTGTTACTTCTACTTGTGTACCTACGGTCGATTGTACATCGCGACTATCAAAGCTTTGTAATTGAAAAGTGGCTATTCCCATTTCTTGATACATTTCTAAGTAATCCAAGTGATGTTGCGACCAATTAAGACTTCCTGCTACTCCTATAATTAAAGGATATTTCTTGCTGGAATCAAAGTTTTCAGGAAGGGTCAATATACCCAAAACTTCTTGAATAGGTTGATTATCTAAATCGGTAATAATCCCTTCAAAAGAAAATGGATTTGCACTTTTAAAGGTAACGATTTCTTGATTCCATGTAAGATCTTGTGCAAATAAAAAAGAACTACATATTATAGCAATAACACCTATCATTTTTTTCATTTTTTCTCCAATAGTTGTAAATAAGATTTAAATAAAAGACCTCCGCCTCCGCTATACCCAACTAATTCCCCGCTACTACCTACCACTCTATGACAAGGAATAATAATAGGAATGCGATTAGCGCCACTAGCTCTTCCAACTGCTCGCGCAGCTTTTGGCTTCTTAATCTTTTCTGCTACTTCTTTATAGCTCTTTGTTTTACCATAGGGAATCTTACCAATTTCTTTTAAGACACTTTTTGTAAAATCACTGCCATCGACATTCAATGGAATATCAAATTTTTTTAATTTTCCTTTAAAATAACTATCTAATTGATTTTGTATATCTTTTGCAAATTTAGAGGGTTTACCTTCATTTATCTTTAATGATAATTGCGGATTAATTAAATCATTTTTTCTATCAGAAAAAGTTAATTCATGTAAGGTATTATCTATATAAGATATTTTAAAGTAGAAATGTAAATGATCAACTTGAAATATCTTATGATCCATAAGAATCCTATGCTAGCTTAACAGCAGTACCATAGACAAAGATTTCAGATGCACCTTGCTGTAACATCGATGTTGTAAAACGAACAGCTAGAATTGCATCAGCTCCTTTTTCTTCTGCGTGTGCAATCATACGATCCACTGCCTGCTGTCTAGATTCTGCCATTAATTTAGAATACTCTGTAATTTCTCCACCCACAATATTTCTTAAACCGGCAAGGATATCTTTTCCAATATGTCTTGCTCTAATAGACTGTCCGTGAACGGTTCCTAATGTTTGAGCAATAGATCTATTAGCGATATTTTCTTGAGTAATAACAATCATTTATTTATCTCCTTAGAATAGTAATCATCTTCTTTATTTTTTAATCTTTCTTTTAGCACTTTCACAAATAGGATAAATAAACCACTATAGATTAATAATGCCAGTAGACCTTCAGGATAAAATTGTTCAATGCTTTGTAGAGTTATATATGAAACAAGAAGATAAAAAACTGTAATGAATATGTATCCTAATTTTTCCATATTGAGAAGTGATTTTAACAAATTTAACTAGTTTTTTAGAATAAACTACAATATTATCAACCATCATGAGCAGAAAAAACTTATATATAGTTATAGGATTAATGGTTGGCCATCTTTCTTATTTATCATACGAACAATATAATCTCAATAAAGAGCTTGAGGAATGGAAAGGCTACTATAAATCAGTAGCTATTTCTTATGTCCAAGAAATAATGGAAGCACCAGAACTAAAAGCACCAATCGCAGAAGAAATGAGTACGACTCTAATTGATTTTGATGCCAACTTACTGCAATTCGAAGATTTAGAAGGAGCACAATTCTCCTTACGTGATTTTAGAGGCAAAACGTTATTTATTAATTATTGGGCAACTTGGTGTAATCCTTGCTTAGCAGAAATGCCATCAATGGTTGAGCTATATAACCAATATAAAGATGATAAAAATATTGTTTTCTTATATCTATCTAAAGAAGATAGAAGCACTATTATTGACTATATACCAAAAGATGAAGCTTTGGCACAATTGCCGTTATATAAAATAATTACTGATGATGAATTATTTAGTACCCGCGGCATTCCAACTACATTTATAGTAGATGCTTCGGGTGAAATCATAGTAAAAGATATAGGATCTGCAACATGGAATGATCAGTCTGTAATAGATTACCTTAATAATATACTATAAATAGTATGAAGCAAAATATTACCATTAAAACAGACAAAAATTTTCCTTACTTAGGTCAAGGAATTGACTTTAATGAAACGTGTTTTAATTTAAAATTTGATGCATCTATTATACAAAAAACCTCTGAATTAATCTGGCAACCTAATTCGACACTACCTTATAGTACGCTACAACCGCTACCACATCCTTTTTCTAGTATTAGCGATCTTGCGAGCGAAATGGCTGTGAACAATCACGGAAAGACTGGTCTTATTGGAAAAAAACAATTATTAGATGAAGTTTTACTATTAGATGATGGCTTAATGGATCATTTCATACTACATGTCAAAAAACACATTGAAAAACCTACCAGAGAATCTGCGCAGCTTATTGCAGATATAAGATGTTGGACTTCTTGGCTGGCAAATGGTATTAAAATTGAACCAATTTTTAATGGAGAAAAAAAGGCCTGCTCTTTTATCCCTTGGCCACTATCTGGGTTATTATTGTTATCATCAAAAATCACAGGACAACAAGCTGAATTTGAATATGCTGCAGATTACGTATTACGATCAGGAATATTACCAGAGCACACTTTAGATAGCTTTGACAATATGAAAGATAATATTGATTATATTAGATCAATTAAACCTGTAGTCTCCTTCCATGATTTTAATGGAAATGAGCAAGGCTTTAGAATGACACACCTTGCAATGGAGCGTACATCAAAAATGATGATTCAAAATTCATTAGATGCTATTGATGGCAATAATATAGCTCAAAACCTTGAACAAATAGAGTTAGCTCTAAAACAGTCGAATCAGCTTTTTAATTGTATGTGGAAAGTAAGTGAACCACTTCTTTACAATAAAGAAGTACGTATCTTTATTCAAGGCCTCTATGGTAATCAAGGAAGTATTTATGATGATAGGGGATTATTTTTTGAAGGGTGCGGAGAAACTTATAGTGAAATACATAACATGAAAGGCTGTTATATTGGACACCTTCATGGACAAACAGGTGCTAATAGCTCTTATCACCCTATTGCAGATGAAATAACAGGAATAGGTAAACATACCCATGCATATGTATGTGATAATGAAGTAGATAGTTGTATTATTGAAAATATCTTAAGCAAAGGATTTATAGCAGATGAAGACTTGCCGTGTGATTGTGAAATTGATTCTCTTACAAAACTTCTTAAATCATTCAGAGTAGGATACAGACCTCCTGCCCATCATGCAATGATTGTAAAGACCCGAGAAAAATTACAAAACTCTTCTTATTTTGATACCATTGAGTCAGACCAAAATCTAAGAAAAAGTCTTGCTAGCTCCGTTAGATGGATTATTCAACATCGAATAGATCATTACAAGATGGTTGTAGGCTATATTTTAAGATCACCGGATCCATACAAACATCAAACAAAAGCTAAAGGTACGGGTGGATCTCCTACGCCGTCATTTCTTCCAAAAATGTTTACTAATACTATCGATAGATTAGATGAGCTGGTAGGAAATGCTGATATAGCTTGGGCAGATGAATTAATTGCTATTACCAATGGACATAAAGATTCTATGGAACAGTTTAAAAAGATTGCACTACAAGCCGAAAAAGCAGATTCTCAAAAAAATCGATCTTTGTCCTAGTTTAATCTTGATTATTACTAGATAAATGCTCAATTAAAAAGCTAGATATCTTGTTATATACGTGGTTATAATTTGCCAAACCATCAACTTTAGTCTCTTTAGATGTTAGAAAATTATTATTCCCTAAACCATGATGAGCATTAGGATATATAAACATTTCCATGTGCTTACCTTTTTCTGCATATGCTTTAGCTAATTGAAGAGAATGTTGATGATGTACATTGTCATCTGCATTTCCATGAATCTGAAGTAAAAAACCTTTTGCCTTATCAACATGAGTTAAAACAGAGGTATTTTTATAACCTTCAGAATTCTCATCAACAAGACCCATATATCTTTCTGTCCAAATTGTATCATATAATAAAGGATCTACATTTGGAGCAACAGAGACACCTGCTTTAAAATAGTCGCTACCTAACGTCATACACATATTTGTTAAGTAACCACCACCGCTCCATCCCCATACTCCGATATTATCTCCATTAACATAAGTCAAACTTTGTAAATATTTAGCTGCAACAATATGATCGATAACAAGATATTTTCCATAATCCCCATAAGCAAAATCTTTAAAAGCTTTTCCTCGACCTCCAGTCCCTCTATTATCAAATGAAAAAATAATGAATCCTCTTTGTGCAAAATATTGATGGAAAGAATGGTTTCCAGCTCCCCATCTATTTTTTACCATTTGAGACCCAGGACCTCCATAATTATAAAGAATAACTGGATATTGACTCATGGAATCAAAATTATGTGGCAATGTGATCATACCATTTAACCTTGTACCGTCATCAGTGAATAAATGAACATGTCTAGGATATGTAAACCCATATTCATCAAACTTGCTCTTATCTGTAGCTGCTAATGTGCGCTTAATTGCGCCGGAATTTGATCTTAAGACAGTTTTAGGGGTTCTCGTAAAACTAGAGTGAGTATTGATAAAATAATTTTTTGTTGGAGAAAAAGACGCAGAATGACTTCCTTTTTCTTTTGTAAGTCTCTTTAATCTTGAGCCATTAAACTTGACAGAATAAACATGATCCTCCATTTCAGACTCTTTTTTTGCATTGAAATAGATAATTTCATTTTCTTCATCAATAGCATTGATTCCGTTGACTTCCCACTTGCCTCTTGTAATTTGATTGATAAATTTTCCATCTGTATGACTTCTATAAATATGCTTAAATCCGTCACGTTCAGACATCCAAATAATCTCTCCGTTATTTAATATATCAATAGTAAAAACACCTGACATTCCAAAAAAGTCAAATGCATCAATCCAAGTATCATTTTTATCATTTAATACTAAAGTGTTTTGATTCGTGTCAATATCATGCCTATATAATTTCCAGTCATTTTGTTTTCTATTCAACGTAGTAACAAAGAAATTATTACTATTCCTTTGCCATAATATATTTGGAATATAATAGGAATCTTTTGGCAAAGTACGGATATCAGCTTGTTCATTGACAATATCTATTAAACCAATTGAAACTTCAGGATTATCTTCTCCCGCCTTAGGATAATATATGTATTTTACTGTAGGATACTTGGTTCCATAGTCAATAAGTGGGTACTTTCTCACCATAGATTGATCTTCTCTACAGAAAGCTATATACTGACTATTTGGGCTCCATCTATATGCATCGTAACTACCAAACTCTTCTTCATAAACCCAGCCAAAATGGCCATTTAGAATCGTTTCACTACCATCAAAGGTTAGTTGTGTTTCTTCAAGATTATTTAATGAGTATATATAGAGATTATTATCATTTCTTACATAAGATACATGCTCACTATTAGGAGAAAATTTTACATTACGTAAACTATCAGGGTCATCAGATACTGGTTGAATGCTATCAGTATTGATATCATATACATGATAAGTTCCATAAGAGGAATGTCTCCATATTTTAATGCTATTGGTTTTTAATAATAGTTTTGTTTGATTATCGCTAAATGTGGAACTGAATTGATCTATTATATCAGTGTTAATTGAAAAAGCTTTCGTAGTATCATCTGAAGCTAGATTATATATATAAAAATGTTTCCCATCTGAATCAGATTCAGAAAAATAGTAGGCATCTTCTCCATTAACCCAATTATAACTTCCTATTCCAGATGTACGAAATGTACCATCGAGAACATTATTTAATTCAATTGTCTTATTTTGAGAAATTCCTGGTGTCAACAACAATATGAGTAATAAAAAACGCATGAAACAATAATACCGAGTTTTTTAAACAAAATCACGTAAATACTTTATGTAAATAGTTTTGCTTTCCCATCTATGCTTATATAAATTCCATGCTTATGGGTATTATTACAAACATGCGTAATCGAATGCAAGTAGTGATGTGGACTATTTTAGTTCTCTTTGTTACAAGTATGGCTATTGGTGGTCTTGTAGGCGGAGCTAGCATTGGCGATATCTTTGGTCAACAAAATGGAAGTCATGTTGGATCATTAAATGGTAAACCAATTTTATATGAAAATTTTAATCGTTTGGTCAATGACGAAATTATCAGATTACAATCCCAATCTGGACAAGACATATCTGATGAAGATAGAGAATATATTCGTGCAGTAGTCTGGGAAAGAATTATACAAGATTTACTAATTCAAGATCAAATTGAAAAAAATAATATTGTTGTAAGCGACGAAGAAGTTCTTTATCAGCTTCAGAATAATCCTCCTGCATTCTTGCGAGGAAGCACCGCTTTTCAAACTGCCGGACAATTTGATTTAGAAAAATATATGGATGCAATTCTCAATCCAGGAGAATTAGATTGGCGTCCAATTGAAGAATTCATGCGCGATGTCTATCTTCCAAATTATAAGCTTCAACAATTAGTTATTAATAGTGCCTCTAGTTCACAACAAGACATTATAGATAGTTACAGATCTCGATTTATAAACTATAAAATTGAAATACTACATATCACAGATAAAGCTCTAGATGGCAGTGATTTCTTTGATGGTATGATGTCAGGTCGACCTACTGATCAAGAATTAACTGAATTATATGATGAAAACATTGAAGATTATAATCAACCAGAAATGCGTTATATGAAATATGTTAAGTGGCCTATAGTTTCTAGCTCTAATGATTCACTACGTACAAAGCTTGAAGTTGAAAATCTAATGTACCGTATTAATCAAGGTGAAAGTTTTGCTACTATAGCAAATATGTATACTGAAGATCCTAGCAACAGCATGAGCGCTGATTCGCTAAAAGGTGGAAAACTTGGATGGTTTAATAAAGGTCAAATGGTATCAGAATTTGACAAAGCAGCTTTTGAAGCTGAATCTGGTGACTTGGTTGGTCCTGTATTAACAGATTTTGGTTATCATGTCATTAAAGTAAATGATAAAAAAACATTGGAAGATGGAACAGAACAAGTCGATGCTTCTCATATTCTTTTAACTGTATCTCCCGGCAAAGACACTGAAAGCAATTTAAGTGATACGGCTATCATTTTTTCTTTAGACGCTAAAGAAAATGGATTTATTGAATTAGCAGATTCTCTAGGAATGACTATTAGTGATGCGAGTGGAGTGCAAGAAGAGTCAATCTTTATTCAAGATATTGGAGTCGCAAGAGATGCTGTAAGGTTTGCTTTTAATAGTAATCCTGGTGATATCTCTGACGTGGTAAGCAACGATAATTATTTTCTTATCTTCTATTTAGACTCTATATCAAAAGAAAAAACAATGGATTTTGAAGAAGTTAAAGAAGAACTGAATGCAGAATATTTAGCAAAAGTTAAAGAAAGAAATATTAAAAATATTGCGCAAGATATTTCAAAAAAACTTGATAGCGAAACAATAACGCTTGCTGATATATCTAAGAATAATCCTGACTTTGAATACATCGCAGAAGATAGTGGAAATTTAGTAGGAAGTTTTGAATCAATTGGAAAAAGTAACTATGTAGCTGGAGCATTGCTTAATGCCAATACAGGTGATGTATTTGGCCCACTTCCAACAATAAGAGGACAAGTATTTATTAAAGTATTAGAAGTTGATGAAGTAAATGAATCAGACTTTGAAGAAAAGAAAGAATCATTAAAGTTCAGTTTAATTATTCAAAGACAAAATTTAATTTGGGGTCATTGGTTGCAAGCACTTCGCGACGAATCTGAAATTGAAGATTATCGTTTTGACTTCTATTAAAATTCTCTAAAAACACCTAATTTATCATATCTAGCTACTCTAGAATCTAAATAAGTGGTATTAGCATCTTTCTCAAAAGAATCAATCTCATTAATAACAGCATTTTTTACAATTAAAATGGTCTCATCAAAATGACGATGTGCGCCACCTATTGGCTCATGGATAATCATATTACAAATATCATGTTCCATCAGATCCTTAGGCCTAAGCTTCAATGCTTCAGCTGCTTCTGGAGCTTTCGAAGAGTCTTTCCATAAAATTGAGGCGCAGCCTTCTGGACTAATCACTGAAAACCAAGTATTTTCTAACATTAACATTTTATCACATAAACCAATTCCTAAAGCGCCACCGCTGGCACCCTCTCCAATAACTACGGATAAAATTTGTGTATCTATGGAAGCCATTTCTATTAAATTATTTGCAATAGCGTATCCTTGACCTCTCTCTTCTGCTGCAATACCTGGATCAGCTCCTGGAGTATCAATTAAAGTCACAATAGGTAAATTGAATTTTTCTGCCATCTTCATAACACGTAATGCTTTACGATAGCCTTCAGGCTTCATCATCCCAAAATTTCTATGTAGATTTTCTTTTGTATTTCTACCTTTTTGTTGTCCTATAATAGCTACTCGATGTGTACCAATCGTACCAATACCTGCTACTACAGCGTGATCATCAGCGAATGCTTTATCCCCATACAATTCAATAAAATCATCGCACCACGCATCAATATAGTCTAATGTATAAGGTCTATTAGGATGTCTAGCGACCTGCACTGTCTCCCATGCACTCAAATCTGAAAAGATTTCTTTTTCTTTCTCATTTCTCTCTACCTTTAATTGATTTAATTTATCAGACTCAGAATCGATAGAAATTAAATTATCAATATCATGGTCTAAATCTTTTAAAGATTTTTCGAAAGTTAAATAATGTTTCTTCATCTATTTTTTTAGTTTAAATAATCTCCAAAATCCAAATAACCAGACCTTAAAAATTGCTTCAATCATTACATTTTTACTCATTTTAGATTCGCCAACAGTGCGATCTGTAAATACTATTGGATGTTCAACTAACTTACAAGCTTTTTGATAAGCTCGAAATGATGTCTCAATCTGGAAACAATAGCCTTGCGATGAACTTTCATTAAATTTAATTAAGCGCAATGTTTCAGAGTTCCATGCTTTGAAACCCGCAGTCAAATCTTTAATAGGTACTCCCGTAATTATTCTTGCATAAAGATTGGCAAAATAACTGATATATAGTCTACTAATTGGCCAATTTATGACTCGTAATCCACCATGATATCTACTACCTATAACCAAATCATATTCATCCAACAAACTAAACATAGAAGGAACTTCATTCGGGTCATGGGATAAGTCAGCGTCCATTTGAATAATTTTATCATATTTATTTTTTAATGCCCAATTGAAACCATGTATATAGGCAGAACCTAAACCATTTTTTTCTGCTCGCTCTTCTATAAAAACATTATTACTGTTATAATTTTTTGCAATATGAGCTGTACTATCTGGAGAATTATCATCTACAATCAAAATATCTAAATCTATGTCTAGATCTAAAAGCATATCAAGAATATTAACGATATTCTTTGATTCATTGTAGGTGGGAAGTATGACTAGTCTTTTCATGATTTAGTTTCTAGTGTTTTAGAGAATAATTCCATTTGTTTCATATAAAATGCTTTTCTTCCACCTGGATTGAACACCATATAAGTAACATAAAATGTTTTATCAGATGCATAATCATAAAATAGATATCCCACAAATGGACCGCCTTTTGCCTGATCAATAGATTCCCATAATCCAGACAACCTATAAGCTGCATCATTTCGATAGTCTACCCAATCAATTGATAAAAATTCTTTGTTATATTGTTGTGATTTGAAATATGTTTGAGGAAAGTTATCTCCTATATCAATCGCATTTTCTTCGGAAAAATGATTTCCATCTTTCCATTGTACAGCAATCCATCTAAATGGCATTTCTTGGCCAATCCATACAAAATTTGAATCTGGATTATTTCTTATCATCTCCCAACCCCAAGGTAGATTAATACTCCATCCATAGTCTGATAGCAATTGAGATTCTATATCTTCCTGTCGCTTAGATTCTAAAAAATACTGAGACTGTTTTTTATCAAAATTTTGATCAAATTCATTCTTAATTGAATTTCCATTTTTTAGTAAATATTCTCTGATATCGCTTTCTTTAGCACCGCTTAATATCATAAATAATTGATTCTTAGCAAATTGATCTCTAGACAAAACAACTGGGTTATTTTCCAATGTATTTTCAAATGCCTTTTTTCCTAATAAATTTCTAACAAGTTTAGTTGCAGGATTCAGCTCATAGTCTCCAATAGAGGCAATAATTAAATTTGTCTGAGTTTTTAGTGCATCATAGCTACTAGGATCTGCAAACTTTACATTATAAAATGGTTCTGGAGCTGGTGTTAAAAGCGTATCATTGAATACGATCGATAACAAACTTCGTATATCATCTCTATCTTCCTTAGCAGCAAGAACAACTAAATCGTCATTTGCTCCGATTGCATCCTTTTTTATATCGCAGCTAAAAATTGCTATGCAAAAAATAAAAAGTGATAAATATTTAATTATTTTTTTCTTTTCTATTAGATAGTTCATATAAAAATACCAATACTAAAGTTAATAATAGGAAAATAGCCATTGGTTCCCATGTTAGAAAGGGATACCTGATAAATCTTTCGCTTGCAGTGGTTAGTGGCTCTAGAGGTGTATTTTCAGTGCTTATATTAGCAGCGTATTGAATGGATGTAAAGCCGTGTGGATTATAATAACTAAAAAATAGTGCTTTCTTACCAAATTTTGAATAATTGCTATCTATACCCTGCATGAATGTTAGTCCATTTTGATCACGAATTTTTTCTAATTTGATATCTCCTGCATCAGCAAGAAAGTCTTTTGCAGCAAACGGTACTTGAAAACTAAATATTAGAGCATCTACGTCTGTAGCAGATTCAAATAAGTATAAAAAATCTCTAGGACCTGGATCATTGATAAACTTGTCTAAAAATAGATAAATAGTATGATTGCCACTTTGCTTTATTGTAGTCAAAGTATTATCATTTATTTCTACAATTTTCTCAAATTCAGATTCATTGCTTGATATTGTATATAACACAGAATCGATTCCACTAGGTATTTGAAAATCATATTGTGACACTGAATCTGTATCAAATTTATACTCAATTGCTACTCCAGGATATGAAAATTCTGGATAAACAGTTACGGATAGCGTGTCAATTACAGACTGTCCAAAAATTGATCCTGAAAACAGGATAAAAAACATTATTTTTTTCATATACTAAGTTAACTGGAAAATAACAAATATATCATAAAATGAATGAGTAATGGCTGTAATACCAAAACCTCTATTTATATATAAAAATCCTAACAGTATTCCAGCAATAAATCGAACTCTAAATGCATTTGAAAATATGTATTGAGTAAATGTCTCTGCGCCCGTAAGATGAAATAGAGAAAATAGGATGGCTGACAATATTAAGGCGAAGAACAGTGAGGAAAAATCACTCATTGATTTAAAGATAAATTTCATTAATTGATAAAAAATATAAAGTGAAAATACTCTAAATATTAACTCTTCATAAATTCCAGCTCCCAGTGACAAGACTAGATTGAAATACATATTTTCAACAGAAGAATCCATGAGATAAAGACTCATGCTTCCCAGTATAAAAAATAATACTAAAGCATAAAAAAAAGATTCGACTAACATTATAAATAAATAGGACTTATAGATTTTAAAAGAATCATATTTTTTTTTCTGATAATAGGCTATGCTAAGAAATATCAATAAAAATAACGTAGATACTACATAGAAAATATCAAACCCTAATGCAGAAATAGCATTCTCTATTAATACGTCAGCACCATTTTTAATATAACTAAACTCGGTATCTCTCATTAAAAAAATTCCTAATTCGTATATTAGAAAAATAGGTAGGGTAATGACAAAACTATAGAAGGGAGATTTAGATTTTTTAAAGTAATCTTGGATCATATCAAATTTTTAAAACAGCTAATAATGCTTCTTGTGGAACTTCAACTCTTCCAATCATTTTCATTCTCTTTTTTCCCTTTTTCTGCTTCTGTAATAATTTATTTTTTCGAGTTACATCTCCACCATATAATTTTTCAGTTACATTCTTTCTGAATGGGGCAATATTAGTACGTGCAATTACTCTAGTTCCAATAGATGCTTGAATCGGAATCTGGATTTGATGTCTAGGAATTAACTCTTTAAGTTTTTGGCAAAGCGCTAACCCTCTATGATAAGAATCTTTCTTTGAACAAATCATTGACAAGGCATCTACAGGCTCTTTATTGATAAGAATATCAAGTCTATCTAGTTTACCTTCTCTATACTCTTTAAAAGTATAATCAAACGAAGCATATCCTTTTGATCCGGATTTAATGCTATCATAAAAATCAAATAATATTTCACCTAAGGGTAGTTCATAAATTAACTGAACTTTAGAACTAGAAAGATAGGAGGTAGATTTATATTTTCCTCTTTTCTCTTGACAGATTTTCATTATATTTCCAATATAATCTACTGGGGTTAAGATCTCTGCAGTAACAATTGGCTCCATAATACTTTCTAATATCTTTGGTTCTGGCAACAAGGCGGGTCGCTGCACTTCAATTTGACTACCATCTCTAAGATTTGCTAAATACTTAACATTTGGACTAGTAGTTACAATTGAAAGGTTAAATTCTCTTTCAAGTCTTTCTTGTATAATTTCCATATGTAGCAACCCTAGAAAACCGCATCGATATCCAAAACCTAGTGCATCACTTACTTCCGGCTCGAATACAAGAGAAGCATCATTTAGTTTCAATTTTTCAAGCGCAGTTCGTAAATCATCATATTCTGCGGAATCGGCTGGAAATAATCCTGAAAATACCATTGGTTTAATTTTTTGAAAACCAGGAAGCGCGTCCTTACATGGTTTATTGACATTTGTTATTGTATCACCTGGCAAAACATGTTCTATATCTCTCACATTTGCAATGATATAACCTACTTCTCCAGCTTTCAAGGAATCAGATTTTTTTCTATCGATTACAAAATGACCAACTTCATCAATATCATAGTAAGTATTATGAGAAAAAAATTTAATCTTACTACCTCGACTTATAGATCCTTCATAAACACGAATATAAGCGACAACACCACGATATTTATCATAAATTGAGTCAAAAATTAATGCTTTAAAGGCATCATTTTTTGGAGGTTCTGGTGGAGGAATCTTATCAATAATTGTATCTATTATGCCTTGAATACCTTCTCCGTTTTTAGCGCTAGCAAGCAATATTTCTTCTTCTTTGCAACCAGTAAGTTCAACAATCTGGTTCGTGACATTCTCAATATCTGCATTAGGCAAATCTATTTTATTGATTATTGGAATAATTGTTAAATCATTATCTAAAGCTAGCAAATAGTTGGTTACAGTCTGAGCTTCTATGCCTTGTGCGGCATCTACAATCAATAATGCTCCTTCACTAGCAGATAATGTTCTAGAAACTTCATAAGTAAAATCAATATGTCCTGGGGTATCAATAAGATTAAGTATATAATCTTTATAATTAATGCGAATTGAATGACTTTTAATAGTGATGCCTCTTTCACGCTCTAACTCCATATTGTCTAGAACCTGAGCTTGCATATTTTTTTTAGAAATAGTACCAGTATCTTCAAGCAGTCTATCTGCTAAAGTTGATTTCCCATGATCAATATGGGCAATAATACAAAAGTTTCTAATTGAGCTAATATCACTCATCAAAATGATTTACTATCGGCATTCTTCTGCCCATTCCAAAGGCTTTTTTACTTATGCGCAACACTGGCGCCGCTTGCCTTCTTTTATGTTCGTTATGATTGATTTTCGTAACTATATCGCCTAAGTCAGTATCAGCTACATCTTTTGATATATCTTCTCCCAATACTATCTTATCAACAATAGGGCTAATTAAATCATAATCAAATGGGTCTACTTGATTTGGAGCCAATTCTGCAGATGGTGGTTTTGTAATAGAGCTATCAGGAATAATATTATTACTTACTTTATTTTTCCATTTTGCAAGATTATAAACTTCTGTCTTTGATAAATCTCCAATAGCTGACAATCCACCACTCATATCTCCATAAAGAGTACAATATCCTAGGGCAAGCTCTGTTTTATTTCCTGTAGATAATACTAAACAACCAAACTTATTGGAAAATGCCATTAATATGTTTCCTCTAATTCTTGATTGAATATTCTCCTCAGCAACATTACTCTCTAATCCTTTAAATTTTGGATTAAGTACATCTAAATATTTCTCAAATAAACTATCGATATCAACTGTGTCAAAATGTGCATTTAAATTCTGTGCTAATTGTTTTGCGTCAGTTTTACTGTGCTCACTAGAAAATCTTGAAGGCATAGAAACTAAATAAACATTCTCTGATCCAAGCGCATCAACAGCAAGACATGCTACCAGTGCAGAATCTATTCCACCGCTCAAACCTATTACTGCTCTTTGATGACCAGTTTTAGAAAAATAATCTTTAATTCCAAGTGTTAATGCACTATAAATTTCATTATCAATCTCTACTTCGCTCTCATTTATTAAGCTAGAATCTGTATCAACAATAATTAAATCTTCTTCAAAATTCTTTCCCTCAGCTATTAAATTCATATCTGAGTTAAATACCATAGAATTTCCATCAAATATAAGCTCATCTTGCCCGCCAATAAGATTGCAATACACAAAAGGACAATTAGCATCACCAAAATTCTTTACGATTAAATCTTTTCGAATATTTTTACGATTCTTATGATATGGAGAAGCAGAGATATTCACAATAAGATCTGGACTCATTGTAACAATTTCCTCAGAAAGCTTTCTACTATAATTATCTTCCCATAAATCTTCGCATATTTGTACAACACAATTAAAATCAGTTCCATCAATATCGATTTTAAAGTCACCAATTTCAGATCCATTTTCAAAGTAGCGATTTTCATCAAAAACGTCATAATTAGGAAGAAGAATTTTATTATAAACTTTAACTACCTTCCCTTTTTCGCAGATTGCAGCTGAATTAAATAATTTTTCATCCTTTTCATCAATAAATCCTACAATACATGGAGAAGAGACTTTTTTAGAAAAATTATGTAATACTTCTAAGTTTTTCTTAATAAAAGATTTTGAAAAAAGTAAATCTTGCGGCGGATATCCCGTAACAACCATTTCGGGGAAAATCACTAAATTTGCTCCTTTGTCAATAGCTTGATTATAGTTATCTAACAACTTCTGATAATTATAATCGAAGTTTCCTAAGATAGGATTAATCTGACAAATACCGACTTTTATTGATTTAGACAATTTTTTACTTCCGTTATTAATGAATCAACAGAATTCGTACTAATAGATTTTGGTATATCCCAACTATTATATGCAATCAACGGCTTATCTTGAGCCAATGTAAATGCTATTTCACTTAAAGTTCCATAAGCTCCAGAAATCGCCACTCCAACATCGCAATTATAACTAATTAAAGCATTCCTTGTAATATCAAGACCTGTTGAAATTGGAATAGATAAAAAATCATTTCCAGATTTGAAATCTTTATCTTTAAGAATCCCAATACATACACCATCATTCATTGAAACTCCCTTAGCAATGGCCTCCATTACTCCTTCACCTCCACCACAAAATACTAACCAATTTTCACTTGCCATCCTCTTACCGACTTCTACCGTATCATTATAGATTGATTCAGTAATATCTCTTCCTCCAAAAACAGCAATTCTTCCTTTAAATTTCATTACGGCTCTAATCTTCCCATCGTTCTAGGAAAAGGAATAGTCTGTCTAATATGATCAATTCCACATACCCAAGAAACCATTCTTTCTAATCCAAGACCAAATCCTGAATGAGGTACTGAGCCATACTTTCTTAAATCTAAATACCACTTAAAAGCGCTTATTGGAAGATTATGATCTTCAATACGTTTTACCAGCACGTCATAGTCGTCTTCCCTTTGGGCTCCACCAACTATCTCACCATAGCCTTCAGGCGCAATAACATCAACTCCCAAAGCGTACTTATCAGATTTATCTCTTTTCATGTAAAATGCTTTCGATTCATGAGGCCAAGAATGAACCATTACAGGTTTATCGAATTGTGCTGCGAGCATTTCTTCGTCTGGTGCTCCAAAATCACTTCCGTATTCAAATTCATGATCATTCTTATGTAGAAGATCTACAGCCTCATCATAAGATATGCGTGGGAATGGACATGAAATATTAGATAATTTTGATACATCTCTTTCTAAAATTTTTAATTCATCAGAACAATTATCTAGGACATCTTTTATGATATAAGACATGAATTCTTCAATAATATCCATATTTTGATGTATATCACAATATGCCATTTCAGGCTCGACCATCCAAAACTCTGTTAAATGTTTTCTGGTTTTTGATTTCTCTGCTCTAAAACATGGGCCAAAACAATATGTTTTTCCAAATGCCATAGCAGCAGCTTCCTGGTATAATTGACCGCTTTGCGATAAGTATGCAGAACGATTAAAATAATCTGTCTCGAACAGTGTCGTTGTACCCTCTACTGCATTGCCTGTAAAAATAGGTGAATCTACCAATACAAAATCTCTATCATCAAAGAAATCTCTAATTGACCTAGTCAGTCGTTGTCTGATTTTTATAATAGCAAATTGCTTTTTTGATCTTAGCCATAGATGTCTGTTGTCCATCAAAAAACTTACTCCATGATCTTTCAATGCAATTGGATATTCTTCTGATATATGAACTACATCTATATCGGTGACAAGTATTTCAACTCCACTATCAGATCTAGTATCTGCTTGTACAGTTCCTTTAATTTTTAATGAAGATTCTTGAGTTAGTGTACTTTCTAGAGCAAAGATTTTGTCTGATACGTCATTTTTTGATACCACGCATTGTACATACCCTGAACCGTCTCTTACAATTACAAACCAAATCTTTCCAATCGATCTGATATTGTATACCCATCCATTAATTTGGACTTCTTTTCCAATAGAATTTTTTAAATTTTTAATGCTTATTTCGCTCATAACTTTACCATGTTGAAAGAACTGTGTTCACAATATCAACTGCAATTTTATTAATTGCAACATTAATCGCCAATTCTCTTGAATCTCCAAATTCATCGCTATCATCTCCATCAATAATACCATCATTATCATTATCTAATCCGTCAGAAGAAGGATCATTATCGATACTATATGTGCCAAATGCAGAAAATGTTTTCTCAAATAATGCACTATCATCGGTATTGTCAATCCAAGCAACTTTTACAGATAGTGAAAATCTATATTCACTCACTTGTTCATTGTTATTGAAAACATATGGGCCATCTGACACAGAAGTGATTGATCCATTGATAATACTATCACTATCGATATCATTTGTTATCTTTATAATATTTTGACTACTGATTTCTTGAATAATCTCTGATGTTAATTTTTCTGATAATTCGAATTCTACTGTTTCATTATTAAACAATGGAATAGATACATTCTTAATATTTACAGGAATTGATCCTGCCATAGAATAATAAGCACATCCAAATAATAAAAAAATTAGATGAAAACTAATTATTTTTGTTAATCTTTTTTTCAATTCCATAATCGTTTATTTTTCTATAAAGAGTTCTTTCGCTCATATCCAAGGATTTTGCAGCAGCTCTTCTGTTATTATTAAAGTGTTCTAATGTACGAATAATCATTTCTTTTTCTAAGTCTCTAGTATTAAAAGCACCAATAACTTCTCCTTTTATTAAATGATTGCTATCAGAACTATTAATTTCATTATCTTGAATACGATTTTCAAAATTTGCATTTATATTTCTAGAAGAATTTAAGGTTGGAAAATCAGATTGTTTTAGCAATAATTTCATATCTTCAACATCCTGCCTCAAGAATAATAGTTGCCTTAGAATTAATTCTCTTTCTGCTTGATCTGGATCTCGATTAACCAATACAGGTAGCGCAGAATTATCAGAGAAATCTGCTATATTTTCATTCTCTAGCTGCTTTTCAATAATTTCACCTGTAATTCGCTCCCCTCTCTGCAAAATCAATACACTTTCAACAAAATTTCTTAACTCTCTAACATTTCCTGGCCAATCACATTTTTGCATAGCTTTAATTGCTTCCGGAGTAAAACCTTTGTACTTAATATTATTTGTTCTGCTAAACTGTAATGCAAATCTATCCACTAATAATCGAATATCACTTTTTCTTTGTCTTAATGCAGGCAAATTAATTGTAACTGTTTTAAGTCTATAATAAAGATCTTGTCGAAATTTTCCTTCTTTTACAAGCTTTGCCAAATTTTTGTTAGTAGCAGCTATAACCCTAGTATCTGTTTTTTTAGCTACAGAATCGCCTACTCTCATATATTCTCCTGTTTCTAATACTCTTAAAACTTTAACCTGGGTTGCTAATGGCATATCCCCAATTTCATCAAGAAATATTGTTCCCTGATCTGCAGTTTCAAAATAGCCTTTTCGAGACTCGCTTGCATCCGTATAAGCGCCCTTTTTATGACCAAATAGCTCACTCTCAATAATCCCTTCTGGAATAGCTCCACAATTAACAATAACTAATTTTTTAGATGATCTTTTACTCCCTAAATGTATTGCCTTACTTATAAGCTCTTTTCCTGTGCCAGATTCTCCGTTAATTAAAACAGATATATCTACATCTGCAACTTGACCAACCATATCTAAAATATGATTAATCTCATCGCTCTCACCAATAATTCCTGATTTTTGTTTAATTAATTCAATATTCATAATTAACCTCTTTATCTACATTATTCTAATTTCTTTATCTAATTTTTTCATTTCATCTCTTAAGTTTGCTGCTTTTTCAAACTCTAAGCTATCAGCAGCTTCGAACATTTCTTGTCTAAGCATTTCTAAAACAATTTTTTTATCCTCATTCAAAAACCTATCTGTTTTTATATCTCTCTTAATTTCGATTTCATTATCTCTAAATGATTCAGCTATACTCGTAGATTTCATTATCTCATCAATGGATTTTTGAATTGATTTTGGAACAATGTTATTTTTCTTGTTAAAAGCTAATTGTATATCTCTTCTTCTGTCCGTCTCATCAAGCAAATACTGCATTGAATTTGTAATTCTATCTCCATATAAAATAACCTTACCATCTATATGCCTAGCTGCCCTACCAGAAGTCTGAACAAGAGAACTTTTTGATCTTAAGAATCCTTCTTTATCTGCATCCAAAATTGCAACAAGAGAAACCTCTGGTAAATCAAGACCTTCTCTTAATAGATTAATTCCAACTAGCACATCAAAATCCCCTAAACGCAAATCTCTTAAAATTTTTACTCTTTCGATTGTTTTTACTTCAGAGTGAAGATATCTTACTCTTATACCCATCGTGCTTAGATATTCAGATAAATCTTCTGACATTTTTTTTGTTAAAGTAGTTACTAAGCATCTTTCTTTTTTAACAACGCGAATTTTTAGTTCATTAATTAAGTCATCAATTTGACCAAGAGATGGCTTTACTATGACCTCAGGATCAACTAGTCCTGTTGGACGATTAATTAGCTCCGTGACTATGCCAGAAGATAATTCGAGCTCTTTTTCTGCAGGCGTTGCAGAAGCATAAATTACTTGCTTTTGAATTGCTTCAAATTCTTCAGATTTCAATGGTCTATTATCATATGCAGCTGGCAATCTAAATCCATGTTCAATTAAATTTTCTTTTCTTTTTCTGTCTCCATTATACATCCCTTTTATTTGTGGAAGAGTTACATGAGATTCATCGATAACAGTTAAAAAATCTTTAGGAAAAAAATCTATGAGCGTTGAAGGTCTTTCACCTTCTTTTCTTCCATCGAAGTATCTAGAATAATTTTCAATACCAGAACAATAGCCTATTTCATCAATCATTTCTATATCAAAATTAGTACGTTGAGTTATGCGTTGCTCTTCTAGAAATTTTTCATTCTTGTTAAAAAATTCTATCCTATCTTTTAAATCTTTCTTTATCTCCTTAATTACTCTTTTATTTTTTGATTTATCAGATACAAAATGTCTTGCAGGAAAAAGATGAGATTCATCAACTTCAGCTATTTCTTCTCCGGTTAATGGATTAAAAGTAACAATAGACTGGATAGTATCTGAAAAAATATCAACTCGAATAGCTATTTCTTCATATGCTGGAAATATTTCAAAAATATCTCCCATGATTCTAAAATTACATCTTTCTAAAACTTGATCATTTCTCTTGTAATAGATGTCAATTAAAGATTCTGTAAGATTCCTCCTGCTAATCGGATTATTTTTTTTCAAATGAACAACTTGGTTTTTCCATTCTTTGGGAGAACCTAAACCATAAATACATGATACTGAACTGACTACAATCACATCTTTTCTTTGAAGTAACGAACTTGTGGTTTTTAATCTTAAACGATCAATTTCTTCGTTCATTGAAAAATCTTTTTCAATAAATGTGTCAGTAATTGGCATATATGATTCGGGCTGATAATAATCATAATAACTAATAAAATACTCCACTGCATTTTGGGGAAACAAGCTCTTAAACTCTCCATATAGTTGTGCTGCTAAAGTTTTATTATGCGATATAATCAATGTAGGTTTTTGAATTTTTTCTATGACTTTTGCAATAACATAAGTTTTACCAGAACCCGTAACACCCAATAATGTCTGATGGTTTAAGTTATTTTTTATGCCATCAACAAGCTCATTGATTGCTCTAGGCTGATCGCCCGATGGTTCAAAATCTGAAACTAATTTAAAGTCTGCCATATTGTCTAATAAATATAGGATTTATTAACACAAAAAACAATTCATAAAGCATGACAATAAGTTTTATTTTTTAGAGTCTAATGTAAAGAAAAAACGTAAATAATCTAGCAAGCTAAGGAAAAGTAGAATGGCAGAAATTAAAATTAAGTGATCTGTTAAATAAAAAAACTGTGTGAAGTCTAAAGCGTATATTGATAAAACAGCACCAAGAAAACACGCTCCAGTTTTACCTACTATATTAGAGCCATATATCTTTTCTATTTTTGGTAAATATATCAGTGAAAATATTAAAATTGTCATTTGTCTGATAAAATAAAAAATGCAAAACCAGTCAGCAATATTGCCTCTGTTGTTTAATAAGATTATAAATGCAAATAAAGTTATTCCATCTGCAATAGGATCTAATGCCTTTCCTAGCTCTGATTGTTGATTTAACTTCCTTGCTGCTAATCCATCCAAAAAATCTGACAACAAAGAAACAGCTAATATAGCATAAAAATAAGTTTTCATATCAAGATTGAAAGTGATAATTAGTGGAGCAATTAATAAAAATCTTAAATAGGTAATTAAGTTGGGAATAAGAAAAATATCCTCATATTTAAATAACTTACTCATCCTACTATCCTCGATAATAACTTCTTTGTAGATCCCATATTACTCTCCATAGACCTTCTTGAAGATGTACTTGCTAAATTGTACACATTCACATCATTAAGCTTATCTAGAACTTCCATTAACCCTAGATTGGATTTAACTGTAAATGCTGATGATACAGATAACAATTCTTCTGCTTCAAGAAAGTTGCCATTTGAATAATTCGGCCCAAAAATGATAGGATTGGATGCGACAGCTGGCTCCATAACATTATGAATACCATTTTTTGAAAATCCTCCACCTATATATGATATATATGTTTGCCAATATAACTTATATAAAATTCCCATAGCATTTACGATAACAACCCGTTCTTTTAAGTCTGATAAATCGATATAATCTTCTATTACTATAGAGGATACATTTTTCCTACTAGCTTGCTTTTGGTAATAATTAATTGATTTATCTGATAGTTCATGAGGAATAAGAATAATCTTTGTGTCATTATTGCTATCTAATAGATCAAAAATCTTAGGAAAAAGTATTGCATCGTCTTCAGGCCATAAGCTAGCAAATAAAAATAGCTTATTTTTCAATTTATAATCTATATCAAATTTAATCTTAACATTAGATTCCTTTTCTAATGCTATGTCAAAACGAGGATTTCCCATCGCTTCAACTTTCTTATTTGGAATAATTAATTTTATATTTTCTAAATCCTGATTATTGACGGTAAATATTTCATCAATAAGACTATATATAGCTCTATAAATACTCTTTCCTAAAGTTCTTAACTTGAAACTATCATTGTGAATTCTTGCAGAAATTAATACAGTATCAATATGTAAAAAGCGCGCCATAAGGAAGATGTTAGGCCAAATATCATATGAAGCAAAAATTATTTTTTTAGGTTTAACTACTTTTAAGCTTCTAAAGACTGACCAAAAGAAATCAAATGGAAGATATATCTTACAATCAATATTGTTATTATCAACATTATTGTATCCAGATGGAGAAAAAAATGATACCACAATTCCAGCATTAGCATTGCTATTTTTTATATTTGAAATAATCGATTCTATCTGCTGAAATTCTCCAAAAGATGATACATGAAACCAATATACGTCAGAGAAAGAATTAGTATTTTGAAACTTTTTTAATTCCTTTAAAGAATGGTATCTTCCTAAAAGACCAGTTCTAATTTTGTAATTAAATGGAAATAGTAATACGGCTATTACAAAAAATATCGGATAAAGAAGAACATTATAAATAAGTAACCAAAAAAATTTCATAAAACAAGAGAATTGTTAACATGTTCAAATACTTTTTCACTATCAATTTCTGACATACAATACTGTTCTTTTCGATAGCACGGCCTACTCCCATTCTGAGAACAAGGTCTACACCATAAACTTTTATTTTCAATAATCTTAGATTTAGGCAAAACAATTCTTGCTCCAGTCTCCTTTGATGTCGGACCAAGAATCATAGTCACTGGAGTGTCTAATGCTTCAGAAATATGGAGCAATCCAGTATCGCTCCCAATCGTATGCTGAGAAGACTTTAAAATTCCCATTGCCATTCTTAAACTAGTTTTATCTTTTAGGTTGATAATCCTATCATGCTTAATAATCTGATCGCATATAATATCATTTGTTGCGCCTAGAACTACAATTGTTGCATCAAATGATTTCATTAATCTAGTCATTAAGTTATTATAATTTTCAATAGACCATTGTTTTTGACTCCATGCTGCCCCAGGTACTATTGTAATATAATTTTTATCAATATTATTATTTAATAAGTAATCCATTGTTTCTTCCACTTCATCATTTGATAAATGCAATTCTGTTTTTGGGAATGAATCTGTCTTCTCTAGCAATGAATGATACATTTTAATATGACTAAAGCTCTTTTCAAAAAAATTTTGATAACCATAAAAAAGAAGGAGTCTTCGAAGGCGCGGTTTTTTTATTTGCTTAAAAAATCTTTTTCTTAGAAAAAATGATAGAATTCTAGTTCTAAATACGCTATGAATGTCATAAACCATATCATAATCATTATCTCTAAGGCTCTTTCCAAGCGCTATTAAGCCCTTAAAACCTGTTTTTTTCTTAAAAGTAATCAAACTATCGATTAAGGGATGATGACGCATAATATCAGCGAATTCTGACTTAATAAGAAAATCGATTTTAGAATCTGGAAATTTTGTTTTAACTGATTGTAAAAAGGACGTGGATAAAACAATATCTCCTATTGAGCTCATCCTTATAATAAGAATCTTTTTCATTATAAATCTTGGTTAAACAGTTTATTTGCAAACCATGAAACAAAAATACTAATCTCATAAAGAATAATCATTGGTATAGACATAATAATCAAACTTATAGGATCTGGAGGCGTAATAATAGCAGATAAGATAACTGTACCCATTATTGCCTCTCTTCTATACTGTCGTAAAAACTTAGGATTGATTATACCTATTGATGAAAAAAGAAAAGAAGCGACTGGTAGCTCAAAAATAACTCCCGAACCAATAATCAACGCTATAACAAAATTAAAATAATAATTAATGGAAAAATTGTTCTCAATCCCTCCAGTTATCATTGATGCAAAAAAATCTAAAGAAAATGGTAGTATTACTTTATATGCAAACATACCACCTAACATGAAACATGCGAATGCAGTTAAAATTAAAGGTAAAAGTATTTTTTTTTCTTTATCGTATAGCCCAGGAGATAAAAATTTCCAAATTTGAACGGTAAGAATAGGTATTGAAAATATAATACCTCCAATAATTGCCAAATTCCATTTTAGCATAAACATCCCTTGAATAGTAAGAACTTGGAGATTCATCTCTCCGCTAATTTGATTTGCTGGAGCAATTAATAGGTCTACTAAATAATTAGCAAAATTAAATGTAATAATAGACATAAAAAATATCGCACCAAGTGATTTCAGGATTCTCCATCTAAGCTCTTCTAGATGATCAATTATTGACATATCATTATTACTCATTTTAATTTCTTTATGTTACCTACGATTTCATAAGGAGACTTAAACTTAATGTCTTCTTTATTTAAATTTTCAATAAATTTTATTCTATCTTTAGACCAAAATTCTTGTATAATATCTTTCTCTATAATGTTTCTCATTCTACGTGAAAAACGTAACAATTGACGACTCTTAATCTGATCATTTTCTTTCATAGACCCATGATAAGCAATAAGCGCTGTTGCAAAATCTGCAATTCCGTCTCCTGACTTACAACTGGTTTTAAAAATAGGTATTTTTTTAATATCTTTCTTAGTAGCAGAAATAATATTATTAATTGATCTAACTAAAAGATTTGCATCTTTTCTATCTGACTTATTTACTACAAATACATCTGCTAATTCTAATATGCCAGCTTTCAATAATTGAATTTCATCTCCAGATTCAGGAACAAATACTAGTGTAGTTAAATCTGTAATTTCAGATACACTATACTCTGATTGCCCTATCCCTACTGTTTCAATAAAAATAATATCTTTTCCACTAAAAGCAAGAATATCGCTAAAATCTTCAGCTAAATCTGTAACGCCTCCAAGTTCAGCTCTAGATCCCATACTTCTTACAAAGACTTCATTATCATCTACGGCATTATTAATACGCACTCTATCCCCTAAGAAAGATCCACCTGTAATTGGACTAGATGGATCAATTGCAATGATACCAATAGATAAGTTTTTTTCTCTTATTTTGGGAATTAATTGGTTCATAAGCGAACTCTTACCTGCTCCAGGTGGTCCAGTAATACCTATTTTAATTGAATTCAAAGAATGCTTAAAAATATGACTTGAAACTTCTTTTCTAGATAAAGCTCCCGTCTCAATACCTGTCATTAATTCTGAGATTGCTATAAAGTTATTTGCTTGCGCATTTTCTAGAATCTTCTTTAGATTTTTTGAACTCATACTTTAATTTAATTGCTAGAATTTTAAAACAATAATCAAAACTAGAAATTTATTGACATCCGATTTTGAATAGGATAAGTTGCGTACGCTATTTATGGATAGACATAAACAACAAATTAAACGAGATCGACAAGATTTGAAACGTAGAGCAATCAATGCTCAGAACAAATCTAAGATGAGAACATTGATTAAAAATGTCATGATTCACAACGACGCTAAAAAAGCAACAGAGTCTTATTCTAGTGCGATTTCTTTTATTGATAAGATGGCAAGCAAAAATTTAATTCATAAGAATAATGCTGCCAGACAAAAATCAAAGCTGACTAGTCATTTAAATTCTTTAAGTAAATAATTATTTAATAAAATTATCTGTTAAAATTTTTATTTGTCGTGACCCTGATAATTCGGCGCCTCTTTGATAATACTAACTTCATGAGGATGACTTTCTCTACCAGCTGCTGCTGATATTTGAATAAACTTTCTATTTTTATAGAATAAAGATAAGTTTTTAGCTCCGCAATATCCCATAGATGATTTTAATCCACCAATTAATTGAAAAACTGTATTATTTACAGGACCTCTAAAAGGCACCATACCTTCAATACCTTCAGGAACTAGTTTCAATTCATCTTTTTCTTGTTGGAAATATCTTTCACCGCCACCTTCTTTCATGGCAGCTAAGGAACCCATACCTCTATATGATTTATATCTTCTTCCTTCGTAAACAATGGTTTCTCCAGGGCTTTCATCCATACCTGCTAACATACCGCCTAACATTACAACGCTGGCCCCAGCAGCTAATGATTTTGCAACATCGCCGCTATAACGTATTCCACCATCAGCAATAATTGGAATATTATGCTTTAAACCAACCTTAGCACAATCAATCACTGCGGAAAGTTGAGGTACTCCCACCCCAGCAACAATTCTTGTCGTACAACTAGATCCTGCACCTATACCAATTTTAATACAATCAGCTCCTGCCTTAATTAAATCTTCGGTCGCTTCGGCTGTAGCAACATTACCAGCTATTAAATCTAGCTTAGGAAATGCTTTTTTAATCTTTTTTACTAAATCTAAAACATACTGTGAGTGACCATGCGCAGTATCCACTACGACTACATCAACACCAACAGAAGAAAGGGCGCTAATTCTATCAGACCAATCATCTTTGACACTGACTGCTGCTGCCACTCTTAATCTTCCGTTTTTATCTTTTGAAGAATTAGGAAATTCTTCTTTCTTAGTTAAATCTTTTACTGTAATCAGCCCTGCTAGATTATTTTTATTATCTACAACTAACAATCTTTCTATTTTATGTTTCTGTAATATCTTTTTGGCCTCTTCGTTGGTAGTATCTGACTTAACAGTCACTAAATTTTTTACTGTCATTCTATCTTTTACTAATACATTCAAATCTGATTCAAATCTGATATCTCTTTTAGTAATAATACCTACTAATTTTCCTTTTGCCAATACTGGCAAACCGCCAATTGAATACTGATCCATTAATTTCTTTGCATCTCCAATTGGTTTACTCTCATCTAGAGTAATAGGATTTTTAATCATTCCACTTTCATAACGTTTCACCTTATCAACCATTAGAGCTTGCTCCTCTATACTCATATTTTTATGAATGACACCGATACCTCCCTGTCTTGCAAGAGCAATGGCCATATCAGATTCTGTTACAGTATCCATAGCTGCACTCATCACAGGTATATTTAATCTTATATTCTTTGTAAGATAGGTAGAGCAATCAACTTCTTTAGGTAATACAGATGATTTCTGAGGCACCAAAAGGACATCGTCAAATGTTAATGTTTTTTCAATAGTATTTTTAGACATAAAAAGCTCCAAGCGTAAAGGTTGGAATCATTGGTGTGATAAAACTCTTAAGATAAAAAGTTTTTATTAAGGTCAACATTGGACAATTTAATAAAAAAGATACGAAAATCCAGCAGATTATTACTGGCTGTCAAATTTTAGCCAATTATATTTTTCATTCATCGTAAAATAGTAGTAAGAATAGAAAAATAGAAAGTACCCTAAGCCTATAAATCCAAACCATAACTCTTTTGTTGATAAAAAGATGAATATAATCAATGGTAAATACTTTTGAGCATAATGAAGATATTCTTTTGACTTTAATACCAATGTCACAATTAAAAATGGTAGATAAAGTACTGCGCTAGTAGATAAAACTGGTTCGTCTTGGTATACAGAAAATATTAAAGCAATAGAAGTAAGTACTATAGAAGCAATCTTACTACGTGTACTGTCCGAACGATACAATAAGTATAGAACTAAAAATAATAAGAACAACCCCATCATCATCTTTCCAAAAATAAATACACCAATAAAAGAATAGATTGCTAAAAATAATAGAAAGTTTGTCTGGCAATCTATCTTTACGCTACGAAATGGTCCAAAAGACTCAAATTTACTCATTAGCCATAAAAATAAGATGGAGTGAAGTAGAATATTTATAACACTGATCCAATCTTGTGAAATCATTGAAAATATGTAATAACTATCTAAATCATTTCCTATTGCTATAGTAAAGATTGTATCATAAGACTTGATTAAATAGTGTTGGAAGGCAAGCATAATCCACATTGGAAAGAACATTTCCAAACGATCAATCATATCAATATCAATTCTTTTAACTAGATTTTGAATATGCTTATATCGAGAAGATTCAGATGGAAAAAATCTCTTAAGCATTTAGTTTAAATCCATCCAAATTGATATAAGAATACAAGAAAAATAAGTATTGGGCTCAAATACCTCACTAAGAAACTAAATACAGCTCTAAAAGATGAAGATTTGAATATTGAATTTCCAAAATATATTGATCCAGAATCTCCTATTAATAAATTCCTAACAACTTCATCTATGCCCCATACATACCCTGCAAAAATAGCAAGAAAGAATCCACCGAGTGGCAATAAAATATTAGAAGCAAGGAAGTCTGCCATATCAAAGAAAGTAAGGCCTGTACCTAGTAATGTCACATCTGACCATACATTAAAAGATAATGCACATGGAATAGCAGCAATATAAATTAATGCTCCCATTGTTAAAGTCGCTTTTTTTCTAGAATAATTTGACTCATCTACTAAATAAGCAACACTAACCTCTAAAATTGAGATTGCAGATGTAATTGCGGCTATTGAGAGTAGTAGGAAAAATAACAATGCAAAAATATAACCTCCTGTTAGCTGTGCAAGCAATGGCGGTAGTACATGAAAGACTAAACCAGGTCCTGCAGTAGGATCGTATCCTGATGAAAATACCACTGTAAATATAGCAACTCCTGCTAATATAGCAATTATAGTATCAAGGAAAGCAACCATATAGGAAGCATTCACTACGTCATCCTTTTCAGACAAGTAACTACCATAGGTCATCATTGCGCCCATACCTAAACTTAATGTGAAGAAAGCATGTCCTAATGCAAGCAGAAAAGTTTGTGCATTAATCTTTGACCAGTCTGGATTAAAAAGGAATGATACTCCACCATCTGCATCAGGCAACATCAATCCTTGTACTACTAAAATCATTAAAATTCCAAATAAAAGCGGCATTAAAAACTTGCTTGCTCTCTCCAGTCCTGCTCTAACTCCAGATAAAATAATACCAACAATCATTAGAAAGAAAACTGTATGATAACCAATAACCCACATAGGATTGCTATTTTTTAAATTAAAAAAATCTGCAGCCATCTGAGGACTATCAAAAGAAGAGAATGTCCCTTTTAATGCTTCAAAAGTATAAGCAACTGACCAGCCACCAACAATGCTATAAAAAGATAGAATTGTAAAACTAGCAAATACACCTAATGCTCCTACATATTTCCAAAAAGGTTTATCCGTTAACGTCTTAAATGCTCCTACTGGATTTTTTTGTGTTGCTCTCCCTAGAAGTATTTCAATATTTAATATTGGTAGACCAACCAATACAATACAGATAAGATAAATAAATAGAAAAGCTGCTCCACCATTTTCACCTGCGATATATGGAAATTTCCAAATATTTCCTAGCCCTACCGCTGAACCAGCAGCAGCTAAAATGAAACTTGCTCTTGAACTCCATTGCTCTCTATTATTACTCATTTTCTTCCTTATTATTATTTAAAGGATCGCTTTCTTTAACAATCTCATCAAAGTTATCAAGATGTGCCTCTACTACTGCGTCAAGGACACCATAAAAATATAAACCAATTGCTATCCATGCAAAGCGATTTCTTTCTCTTAAATAATGTTCTTGAGAATTTGCATAAGAATCGTCATAGTTATTATATTTTTTTCTATTCTCATTAAAACTCCATAATGCTAAAACTTCACCAGCCATTAATGCATATCCTTTAACTTTTTGATCGTTATAAAGTTGTCCAGTACCTGGTATTATCAATGAACGTTTCAAAGCAATTTTAGGGTCTTTTAATTGCTCTTCTTCTGTACGAAAATCTACTTTTTGCTGAGAAAAAAGATGCGAAAAAATAATAGCGATAAAAACGAATATTTTTATTAGCCTAAGCATTCAATTTCTACTCTTGCTCCCATCGGTAATCCTGCTACCTGAATTGTAGAACGCGCTGGATACTCTCCATTAATTCTTTTCTCAATTTCAGCATTTACTAGTGGGGTATAACTCAAATCTGTTAAAAATACAGTAAACTTTTTTATATCTTCTAAGGTCTTATCGTTATCAGCTAATACAGCTTCGATATTGTCAAATACTTGATTGACTTCTTGTTCCACCGTATCATTGTTTAATTGTCCAGATGAAGGATCTATAGGAATTGATCCTGCCATAACCCAATCAGAATGATCGCTTAAATATCTAAACATTGAATATGGTCCAACAGGCGTAGGTGCCTTTAAATTAGTCATTATTACGTCCTTTCAAATTTTACAGAGACTCAAAGTAGTTAATCCAATATCTTCATTAAGCGCTCTATGTGTTTTTTCATTAAAATTATGTAATATAAATTCTCCAACAACTGCTACTTCCGTTTCAAATAAATGACCTCCTGAAACTTCCATATCATGATTCCCTAAGGTGATATGTGCATGTATAAAAGGTTTACCATCTTTAATTGCTATATTTCCTTGAAATGACAGCAGTTCATGGATGGAGTTGAACAATTTATGGGTATAATCTTTTGATGTCATATCGTATGCTCCTATATCAGTATTCTGTACTGCTCCTATGCCAGAAAGTTGACCAGAGTTGATGTTGCGATTAACGCAAAATTGAGTGAGTGTTTCCATCACTTTTTCACCTTTTTCTACATACACTATATACGAATTATCAATTTTTTGAAATTGCATTATAACTTCTTCATTTCAGATGCTATTAATTCATTAATTTTACTTCTAATATCAGCTAAAGAGAAGTCTTTAGATGCTCCAGCTGTAGCAAAGTTATCTTTACCTCCACCTCCACCATGCAGCTCTTTTCCAATAAGTTTTGCCAAAGAAGATGCAGATACAGATTTTTCAATCAAATCTTTTGATACGCTCACGGAAACCACAGGTTTTTTATCAATTATTACTGAAAAAACCGCAATACCTGACTGAAATTTTGTATTTAGTTTTGTATTTAGTTTTTTCAAATCATTTTTAGATCCTAAGGCAACTTCTTCATTTATAAATGGAATATTCTTGATATGTTTTTGATTTTCAATCATCTTTTCAATATCAATAGCGTCTAACATATTTGATTGATTTTTTTTCTCAAGTTCTCTTTTTTCAGATGCTTCTTCTACGCGATTAATGATATCCATTCTATCCTGAAGATGAGCTTCAACATGTTCTCCAGTAAGAGCGTGTATTCTTCTAACTCCGGACGCAATAGCTTTCTCATTCTTTATAATAAATTTATTGATTTCTCCTGTTGATGAAACATGAGTACCTCCACATAATTCTTTTGAAAAAGCATCCATAGTTACTACTCTTACTCTTTCTCCATATTTTTCTCCAAATAAAGCGGTAGCGCCTTCTTTTTTTGCATCTTCTAAGCTTTTTATATTCGTTTCTACGGATATATTTTCAGCAATTTTAACATTCACAAGTAATTCAATTGCATCAATGTCTTTTTTATCGATTTTATAAGGGTGAGTAATATCCAATCGTAAATAATCTGGATGTACTAGAGAACCTGCTTGATTGATATGGTCGCCTAGAATATCTTTAAGAGCTTGGTGTAACAAGTGTGTTGCTGAATGATTGATCTTAATATCTTTCCTTCTCATTGAATCTATTTTACAAGATACATTCATATCTGTTGATATATCTCCTGTTGTCAGATTGCATATATGAATAATAAAATCTCCATTCTTTTGTGTATCTACTATTTCAGCAGAAAAATCTTTGTTCTCAATAATTCCGGTATCTCCAATTTGACCACCTGATTCAGCATAAAATGGAGTGTTATCTAATGCGATATATACTTTATCATCAACTTCAGCCCAATTTACTATTTTGCTAGAACTATCCTCTTCGCTATATCCAATAAAATTTGAATGCGGCGAATCGCTGCTGAGCTTCCATTTGATATCTTTGCTATCCATAACAAATTTTTGATTTTTCTTAGCAAGATTTCTTTGCTTTTTCATTTCGTTTTCAAAGCCTTTTTTATCGACAGTCTTTCCTTTCTCAGAGGCCATTAGCTCTGTCAAATCCAAAGGAAACCCATAAGTATCATATAACTTAAAGGCATCTGAACCATTGATATTATCAGAAGAAGAATTTTTGATTATTTTTTCAAATTGAATAATTCCTTTTTCTAGCGTAGATAAGAAAGATTCTTCTTCGCTAAAAATAGTCTGTTCTATATGCTTTTGTTTATCTTTTAACTCTGGATAAGTATCTGACATTGTAGAAACAACTGATTGAACTAATTTATATAAAATTGGTTCTTTACTATCCAGATTCATTGCAAATCTTGAACCCCTTCTAAGAACTCTTCTTACAACATAGCCTCTACCTTCATTGGATGGTAAAACTCCATCTGCTATCGCAAATGATAACATCCTAATATGATCACATATCACATGATATGAAACTTCATTATCTTTATAACTTGTCTTAGATATTTTTTCTAAATCAGATATGGTTTTTGCAAATAAATCAGTTTTATAATTTGAATTTTTATTTTGTAATACTGAACAAATTCTTTCAAGCCCAGCTCCAGTATCTACATGTTTTTTTGGCAAATCTTCAAAGGTTCCATCTTTTAAACGATTACTCTGTATAAATACTAAATTCCATAATTCCCAATATTCGTTAGAATCATTTACATGCTTGGATTGTTGATTATCTGGATCATCTCCGACATAATAATGGATTTCAGAACATGGACCACAAGGACCTGTTTCTGCCATTTCCCAAAAATTATCTTTTGCACCAGATCTTACAATGCGACTTTTATCAATATCTGTTTCTTTCTCCCATAATTCATAAGCTTCGTCATCATCTTCAAATACTGTGACCCAAAGACGCTCTTTATCTAATTTCCAAACATCAGTGAATAATTCCCATGACCATTGAATAGCTTCTTTCTTATAATAGTCTCCAAAAGACCAATTCCCCAACATTTCAAAGAATGTATGGTGAAAGCCATCTCTTCCTACTTCTTCTAGGTCATTATGTTTTCCGCTGACTCTAATACATTTTTGACTATTTACTACTCGTAAATGCTTTGGTTTTTCTGTGTCTAGAAAAATTGGTTTGAATTGATTCATTCCAGCATTTGTAAAGAGAAGCGACTTATCGCCATAAGGCAATACAGGAGCGCTGGCAATTTTATGGTGGTTTTTACCCTCAAAAAATTTAATAAACGATTCTCTAATTTCTTTGCTTTTCATCGATAAAGTGTTTCATATGAATCTAAACAAATAATATATTCATTAGATGAAAAATAATCTAACAATAACTGTTTTATTTCTATTTTTTTCTTGTTTTGCTTTTGCCCAAGAAACAACTATCAATGATATTGAAATCGATTCTAGAAAAAATGGCACTTTAATTAATGTAGGTAGTACCACAAAAATTAACTTAAAAGATGTGACTGCTTGGTATTCATCAGAATGGTTTTATCTAACAGTATATAATGCCAAAACTGACAGTACAAAGTTAGCAAATCAAGATTTCAATGGATCGGTGACTAAAATTGAAATAGCAAATAATGAGGAATCTACACAAATAGCTTTAAAACTTAGGAAAAAAATTGAATCTTTTGAAATTACAAATCCTACAAGAAGGAATATAGCATTTCTCTTAAGATTGTCCCAGGAAGAAGCTAAAAAAAGTATCGCAATGGATGAAGATATCCAAGAATTTGCAGATCAAAATACTGAATACAATCAGTCACAAAACATAGAAGAGTCAACACAAACAAAAAGCTTTATAAACACCAAGAGAAATATTCTATTACCTCTAATTGGGTTTATAGTTTCGGCCAGCGATATTAGCAATCCAACTACGTTTTTAGTTGGTGCTATAATTGGATTATCTGCAATATTCTTCTAATCTATAGCTTCGAAAACTTATCTGTGTATTCAATAAGTTTGTCTTTTATACCTTCTTCAGACATTGCATGTCCTGAATCTGGAATAATGTGTAAATCTGACTCTGGCCACGCTTTATGAAGTTCCCAGGCATTTTCAACTGGACAAACTACGTCATATCTACCATGAACTATTACTGCAGGGATATGTCTAATTTTATCTACATTTTCAATTAAATAGTTATCTGTATCAAACCATCCATCGTTTGTAAAATAATGACATTCTATTCTCGAAAATGCTTCTGCAAATTTTGAATCAGAAGAGTGTTCTATCAATGCTTTATTTTGAATTAATTTAACCGTACTACCCTCCCAAACACTCCACGCTTTTGCTGCTTCAATTCTTTTAGCAGAATCTTCATGCGTAAGCAACTCGTAGTACGCCTTAAGAAGATTGTGCTGTTTTGCTTTAGGTATCGGCTCTAAGAATTTCTCCCATGCATCAGGAAATATCTTACTTGCTCCTTCTTGATAGAACCAATGAATCTCTTTTTTTCTTAATAGAAATATACCTCTCAAAATTAACGCCTTACATACAGATGGATGTGTTTGACTGTAAGCTAAAGATAAAGTGCTTCCCCAACTTCCACCAAACACTACCCAAGATTCAACACCTAAATGCTTTCGTATCTTTTCAATATCTCCTACTAAGTCCCATGTAGTATTTTCATTAAGCTCAGCAAATGGAGTGCTTTTACCGCACCCTCTTTGATCAAACATAATAATACGCCATTTTTCAGGATCAAAGTATTGCCTATATGAAGAATCAATTCCTCCTCCAGGACCTCCATGAAGAAAAATAACAGGTTTTCCATTTTTATTACCTGACTCTTCAACATATATACTATGGATATCAGATACCGGTAATTGGAAAGCGTTAAATAGTTCGGCAGTTGGATATAAATTCATGAATGAACTTAATTAATATAAATTATATTTTTAATAGATAATAAATTTGTTGATGATTAATAAGAATTGTGTAATTTTACAGCGTCCTAACGCATATGAAAATTGGTGTATTAAAGGAAAAAAAAGCTGGTGAAAAGAGGGTTGCAATAATACCTTCTACAGTTTCAGCCCTCACAAAAAAGGGTTATTCATTTGTCATACAAAAAAATGCTGGTGACGCATCACATTATTCAGATAATCTCTATATAGAAGCTGGTGCAAAAATTGTGGAGAAAAATGAAGTTTTTCAATCTGATATCGTGGTAAAAGTAAGTTCTCCAACCAAAGAAGAGATTGAACTATTAAATAAAAATTGTTTATTAATTTCACTGTTTCAAACAATTAAAGACATTGAACTAGTGAAAGATTTACAAAATGCTAAGTGCTCTGCATTTTCTTTAAACTTATTGCCAAGAATTGCTTTGGCTCAAAAAATGGATATTCTAAGTTCTCAAGCAAATATTTCTGGCTATAAATCAGTATTAATTGGAGCAAATCATATTGGAAAATATATGCCACTTCTAATGACTGCAGCAGGAACTATTTTACCATCAAGAATTCTAGTTATTGGAGCAGGTGTTGCTGGATTGCAAGCAATTGCAACAGCAAAAAGATTGGGAGCTCAAGTAGAAGCGTTCGATGTGAGACCTGAAGTTAAAGAACAGGTAGAAAGTTTAGGAGCAAAATTTATAGAAGTAGAAAATGATAGTGATGATGGAGTAGGATCAGGCGGATATGCTAAAGAAACTAGTGATGCATATAAATTACGTCAACAAGAAGTAATGAAAGAAAGGATTTCAAAATCTGATTTGGTTATTACTACAGCTCTTATTCCCAACAGACCAGCACCAATACTTATTTCAAAAGAAATGGTTGAAGCTATGAAGCCTGGTTCTGTAATTATGGATTTAGCATCAGAGAATGGTGGAAATTGTGAACTAACAAAACCGGATGAAATAGTATACCATAACAATGTATTAATTGATGGTAATACTAATTTTCCAAGCACTATGGCAACAGATGCTAGTCAACTTTTCTCAAAAAATATTCAAGCAATCATCGAACATTGTCATACAGAAGATGGATTTAAACTTGATAAAGAAGATGAAATTATAGATGGAATGCTATTTGTTGAAAATGGTGAGATTAGACACCAACCAACCAAAGAGGCTTTATAATGGAAATCAATATTATTAACCTAATAACAATTTTTATATTAGCGGCGTTTGTAGGTAACGAAATAATTAATAAAGTACCTCCTACTCTTCACACTCCTTTAATGTCTGGTTCAAATGCGATATCAGGTATTGCTATTGTAGGAGCACTATTGGCAATTACTGTTGATGGAACACTTGGTACCTATCTTGGATTAGCTGCATTAATTTGTGCTACCATTAATGTTGTAGGTGGATTTTTAGTAACGGATAGAATGTTAAAAATGTTTAAGAAAAAATAATGGAACAAATTCAAATAACAAATCTACTATATTTAATTTCAGCCATTGGATTTATTGTTGGAATTAAACGTCTTTCTCATCCAAAAACTGCAAGAAGTGGAAATTTTCTAGCATCGCTTGGTATGTTAGTTGCAATCATAGCAACATTAACATCTGGAGCAAATTTTGATTGGAAACTAATTGGCTTAGGCGTAGGAATTGGTTCAATCTTAGGTATTCTTTTTGCTGTACGCGTTCAAATGACTCAGATGCCTCAAATGGTAGCTATATTTAATGGATTAGGTGGAGCAGCTTCTGCGCTTGTTGCATCAGCAGCATATCTTTCAGGATCAGATAGTTCATACATTATTATGTGCATGAGTGTTTTCATTGGAACATTAACTTTCTCTGGAAGTTTTATTGCATTTGGAAAACTTCAAGGATTTATATCTGGAAAGGCTATCACTTTTACAGGACAACAAGCGATCAATGCATTAATTTTTGGTTCTGCGATGGCACTATTAACTGCTCATAATTTCAACTTACTACCAGATGATACAATATTTTATACGATTACAGCTTTAGCGCTTATGATTGGTATTGGTCTTACCATTCCAATTGGAGGTGCTGATATGCCTGTAGTCATTTCACTATTAAATTCATATTCTGGAATAGCAGCTACAGCTACAGGTTTCTTACTTGGTAATAATGCACTTATTATTAGCGGCTCTTTAGTTAGCGCTTCTGGATTAATCCTAACAAATATTATGTGTAAAGGGATGAACAGATCTTTAGTTAATGTAATTTTTGGAGCTGTGGGTGCAGCACCTACTGGTGGTGATTCAGATCAAAAAGAAATGAATATTAAAAGCTATTCAACAACAGAAGCAGCAATGATTCTTGATGCTGCTGAGAAAATTATTATTGTACCAGGGTATGGATTAGCTGTAGCACAAGCACAGCATGTTGCCAGAGAAGTAGCTGATACTTTAGAGGCTCGAGGCAAGAAAGTATTGTATGCTATTCATCCTGTTGCTGGTAGAATGCCAGGACACATGAATGTACTATTGGCTGAAGCCAACGTTCCCTACGACTTACTTAAAGATTTAGATGAAATTAATCCTGAATTTGAAGATTGTGATGTTGCATTAATTCTTGGAGCAAACGATGTGGTCAATCCTGCGGCAAGACATGATCAATCTAGTCCTATCTATGGTATGCCTATCTTAAATGTCGATAAGTCTCGTACTGTTATTATTAATAAAAGAAGCATGAACCCTGGCTTTGCGGGTGTCCAGAATGAATTATTTGGTTATGATAATTCTATCATGGTATTTGGTGATGCTAAAGACATGCTCAATGACCTTCTAAGAGAAATCAGAGAATTATAGATAATGATGGAATATAACAACACACAATTACTTTTAAACAAAAGACCAAAAGGAATGCCAGAAGATGATTGTTGGAAGCTCAATAATGAAATAATAACATCTTTAGAGGATAATGAAATTCTTATTGAAGTTAAGTACCTATCAATTGATCCATATATGAGAGGTCGAATGAATGATGGCTCTTCATATGCTGAACCAGCTAAGATTGGAGAACCTATGACAGGTGAAACTGTCGGTGTTGTTGTTGAAACTAATTCCAACTTATATGCGATTGGTGATAAAGTATGTGCTCATAAAGGTTGGCAAACATATATAAAAGCAAAAGATACTGATCCTGCTTTATTTAAAGTACCTGAATCTAATATACCGTTATCTACTTATTTAGGAACAGTAGGAATGCCTGGAAGGACTGCTTACTTTGGTCTAAATAGAGTTGGGAAACCTCAGTCTGGAGAGACTTTAGTTGTTTCAGCTGCATCAGGAGCCGTGGGAACTGTTGTTGGGCAACTTGCAAAGTCTTATGGATGTCATGTAGTTGGCATAGCTGGTGGTCCAGAAAAGTGTTCTTATGTAAAAGATATTTTGAAATTTGATGAATGTGTTGATTATAAGGCAGGTAATTTAGAGGAAGATCTTAAAAATGCTTGTGAAAAAGGCATAGACATTTATTTTGAGAATGTTGGTGGAGCAGTAACTAGAGCGGTTGCTCCTCTTCTAAATGAAGGAGCAAGGGTTCCAATTTGTGGATTTATATCTCAATATAATGCAGAAGATATATCTAAAATGGAAACACCATTTCATGTTTTAGGTGCACTTGATCCCAAGCCTGAACATAGATTCTTTGTTGTAACAGAATGGATGGGCGAATGGGGAAAAGCGACCAATGAAATATCTAAATTGATTTCAGAGGAAAAATTATTTTATAAAGAAACTATTACAAAAGGTTTTGAAAATGCTCCTCAAGCTTTAAGAGATGTTCTAACAGGTAAAAATTTTGGAAAGCAACTTATAGAAATTTAAACTAGTCTATATAAATATTTCCGATTATCTACTGAATTGCTTTTCAAAAATACCCTGATTATTTCAGGGTATTTTTTTATATATTCATCTATGTCATTACCTAGTCTATATGAACTTGCAGATGAGTTTAAAGAAGCTCTAGAAAGTCTCACTGATTTAGACGATCAATCAGTTAAAGATACATTAGAGTCTCTCGAGGGTGAATTCAAACTTAAAACCACTAATGTGGCTAAATATATCAAAAATCTAGAACATACTGCTGAAGGTATTAAAGAAGTCGAATCCAGACAACATAAGAGAAGAACATCAATTGAATCTAAAATAAAACATCTCAAAGAATACTTGAGGTATAATTTAGAAAAAACTAACACTCAAAAAGTAGAGAGTTCTGAAATCACTATCACTATTCAGAATAATCCACATAAAGTTGTTATCACTAACGAAAAAGATATTCCAGATGATTTTCTTGAAACAAAAGAAATATACTCAATTGATAAGACTAAAATTAAAGAAGCATTAAAAAATGGAGATGATGTTCCAGGCTGTGAATTAATTCAAGAAAAGCGTGTTTCAATTAAATAATAATTGAAGAGGAGAAACGAGAAGTTATGTTGATCAAACAAATAGCACAAAAAAGAGTGGTGGTATTAAGATTATCTAGTGTACTAATAATTACATTAATCGTTTTTGATAACAATTTTTCTGCTTATAGTTTAGAGATAGATCCTAATATAGCTATCTTATTCAGCTATATAGGTTATACGCTTGTTGTACTGGGAGGATTTGGAAGAATATGGGCGTCGCTTTATCTAGAAGGATTTAAAACAAAAAAATTGATTAAAGAAGGACCTTACTCGATGGTGAGAAATCCTTTATATTTCTTTAGCTTGATGATATTCCTAGGAATGTTTTTCGCAATTAAGTCTGTTCCCATATCAGTCACCATATTATTGGTTTTTGTTCTCTTTCATGTTCCAACTATACTAAACGAAGAAAAAGTCCTTTTAGATACTCATGACGAGTCTTATAGGGCCTATCATGAATCAACACCACGATTGCTACCAAATATTTTTAAATATAAAAAAACAAAATCTACAGATAGAATTGAAGTGAAGATTAAGGGCATTAATAATGTATTATGGGAAGTAATTGGTTATTTATTCTTATTTACACTAATAGATTTCTTCTATTTTATCGGTTTGTAAAAATTATTCTTCTTTATCGCCACTCGGCAACAAAAGATCTAATGATTTTTTTAATTTCTTATTTCTAGTAGTAGTGATTTCTTGATAGCTCTTACTCACTGCCTCAATCTGGTTTTCATGTTTCTCTAGAAGAGATTCTATTTTAGTCCACTCTACTTTAAACTGATTGAAATTAGTTTTAAAATCATCAACTTTAGTACTTAGAGTAAAATTATGGACTGATGTTTTTAGCATTTGTAGCATCGCAAATAATTCAGGTGTTCCGACTAAAATTACTTTCTTTTTCAGGGCATCCTCCCAAAGAGTATAGAATTCTTTTCTAATAAAGTTTAACACACTCTGACTCGGCACAAACATTAATACAAAATCTACGCTTCCCTTTGAAACATCTACATAGCCATCTTTCTGCATTTCTTTAATTCGATCTTTTACATCTTTTTCAAAAGCTTTTTTTTCAGATTCTTTTTCAAATTCTGCCTCAGCATTTACCATATTTTTATAATGCTCTAAAGGAAATTTTGAATCAAGATTTATATATACTTGATCGGGGAAATAAAAAGTATAATCAGGTCTAGCGCTGCCATATGACTGCTGAGACTTCCAATGTACATTTTCTTGCAACCCAAGATTTTCAAGTAGTTGCTCTACTCTATATTCACCTAAACTGCCTCGTTCTTGCGAACTTCTAAAGATTAGATTGAATTCATTGAGAGATTTAGTTACTTCTTTCTGGCTATTTTGGTAAGTGGTTTCTAGTGCTGATTTTGTTTCCGACAATTTATCACGTAAATCCTTGATATTTTTTTCTGAGCCAGCAAATAACTCTCCTATAGTAGCAAATTGATCAATAATTTGGTCGTCATCTTGTCCTATTGATTTAAATTTTTTATCTATATAAAAAACAAGAAATATAACTGCAACAATTAAAGCAATAAGTAGGTATGTATTTATCATATTAATTCTTTTTCTCTTAACATATTTATCAATTCTTCTTCACGATAATTTACAGGAAAAATCTCATACCTGTTTTCTTTTAAATGAAAGAGAGTCTGACTGCCAATATTGATACCATAATACCGTTCTAAAAGATACCTATAAAATGAAAGCTGTAATGAGTAATGATTAAAATTACAGTCCTGCATATGTGCTGTAGAATTTAAAATACCTACCTTCTTTTTATAGGATGTTTTATCAATACGTTTATTTGTTTTCCAGTCGACAAGATGATATGTATCTTGTTTCTTATTATATACCAACACATCAATAGTCCCAGCAATACCTAATTCTTTAGAATAGATAATAACTTCAGAAAAAAATGTGTTATCAGGATCTTTTTGCTTTTCCTTAATCCATGCTGCGCCTACGATAGACATTTCATGTTTTGGTGTAATATTCTCTTTTATAAATGATTCTAACTCATTGTGAACAATCGTTCCTCTTATTGCGCCTTTACCCCACTCTTTAATGACCTCATCAACTGTTTTACCGCTATATTTTGGATGGGTATTAATCAATTTCTGAGCAATACCAACTTGATCAAACTTTTCAAAAAATTGATGGATAAATTCGGTCACACTTGAAAAATGACAATCAGGGCTATCTTTTAATTCATATGTATGATTCTCTTGATCAAGAGAAATATTATTGGAAAATAATTTATTCATTATTGATTCAATTATCCTTCATGCAAAATATCTTTACTATCATTTTTTCTCAATCTATTAACTCTTCTTCTTGTAATTCTGCGTTGAGTAAAACCCAAAGTCCAAACACAAATCAATAAAATTGGAATAATAGCTCTCTCTGGAGTATCTGAATTAATAGTAAAGTAAAGTAATAGTAATGCCGTAAGAAGTTGTAAGGAATACTGAGTAGCATTAATAACTTTTAACTTATTCATTAAGCGCCAATTAAATCTAGAACTAGCCTAACTACTTGCCCTGAAGCACCATCTTTTTGAATATAACTTCTATTTTCTACGCCCCAAGATGTACCAGCAACATCGAAGTGTGTCCAAGGAATATCTTTTCCTACAAACGCTTTTAAAAATGCTGCTCCTGCTATCGTTCCAGCTTGTCCAGGTGAACCTAAATTTTTCACATCAGATATATTAGATTTTACCTGATCGCAATATTCATCCCATAAAGGCAATTCCCATACAAGTTCGCCAGTATTTTTAGAGGATTCTTGAATGCTTTCAATAAGTTTAGGATTATTTCCGAGTATAGCCGTTGCAATGTGTCCAAATGTTACCACACAAGCCCCTGTCAATGTAGCAAAATCAACCATAAAAGCAGGATCATAGTGCTTGCTTGCATAAGCAAGTGCATCTGCAAGAATTAGTCTTCCTTCTGCGTCAGTATTTAATATTTCAATTGTTTTTCCATTGTATGCTGTTAAAATATCGCCAGGTAAAAAAGCAGATCCGCCTAACATATTATGCGTGGATGGAACAATAGCTACAATATTCTTTTTTGGTCTCAACTCTGCAACAGCATTCATTGTTCCAAATACAATCGCAGAACCGCACATATCAAATTTCATTTCATCCATTTTTGCGCCTGGTTTTAATGAAATTCCACCTGTATCAAATGTTAATCCCTTGCCTACCAACACCACAGGTTTCTCATCTTTTGACTCTGCGCCAAAATATTCCATAATAATAAATTTTGGAGGCTCATTAGTACCTTGTGCGACACCAGCGAAAGCGCCCATTCCCATCTTTGTAAATTCTTCTCTATCAAATACCGTTACTTTCATATCGCCTTTTTTACCCACTTCTTGCGCAAATTCTGCTAGACGTGAAGGTGTACTCACATTTGGTGGATTATTAGCTAGATTTCGAGCTTTACACACTGCATTTGCTACTGTAGCTCCTTTTTTAGATGCATCAGTACAACATTTACCAACCATAGTAATCTTTTCAAGATGATACTCACCTCTTTCATCTGTAAAAAAGTCTAAGAAACGATAACTTCCCAATACAAGACCTTCTGAGAATGCTTGGCAAAAATAATTGTCATGATTGTCAGATATAGGACATTGAACTGAGATAGAAGAATATTTATTACTGATAACAAATGTCATTACCGTACCTGCTGCTCTTCTCAAATCTTCAGGAGTTACATTATCAAATTTTCCTAATCCAAAATAAAGTGTTTTCTGGTCATCATTAAAGTCGTAAGCAAGTTCACCTACTTTTCCTTTTATTTGACTTTTAACTAATTCAGAATCGTTCTTATCTTCATAAACACCTACTGCTAAAATATCGCTATTTTTAACATCATTCATATCTATATCATATTTTAATTTTTTAATATGAGCCATTACCTAGTTCTCCTTTTGTAAAGAGATATTATGATCAAATTTTATAAATTTGTTATTTTTATCTCTAATAATTGAAACAAAAGTAAAGTTTGCTGTACAAGCTAAGCGCTTACCATATACCTTACTTTCTGCATAAGCTTTTACTGAAACTTTAATAGAAGATTTTCCAGCTTCATAAACAGTAGCTTCGCAATTTACCCAATCTCCTAAAAAGACAGGTTCTTTGAATTCCACACTATCCATAGCTCTTGTTACTGCGCCCCAAGCATCAGTATTCTCTAAAAAACGACTGGATGCTTTTGCTGCAGCTAAATCTAGCCAAGATAACATATAACCACCAAATAAGGTTTGAATGCTATTAATGTGCTGATGCTGAACTAGCTCCGAATACTTTGTTACTGGATTATTCATTGCTTGAATTTAAAAGAATTCTTTTCTATTAACAGTTATTTATTGAAATAATACTAGAAAGTATTATAATTTTTTAGCCATGGCTTCACCCTCAGCCAAATCTACCTTTGAAAACACATAAGCACCTAATACAAGAAGTATAATAATAGATTGGAAGCCAATGCGAGCCGCGAGATGTTGATCTGCAATAGCATTGTTTATTAGCACTGTAACCGAACCCATAAGTAGAGGTCCAAATACTGCCGCAAACTTACCCCACATATTGAAAAAACCAAAAAACTCAGCAGATTTATTCTCAGGAATAATACGAGAATATAAACTTCTACTAAGTGTTTGAATTCCTCCTTGAAAACAACCAATTAATCCTGCTAAAATATAAAAATGCCATGCTTCTGTAACAAAATATGCACCCATAATAATAAAAATATATGCTACAATAGCTGTATAGATTCCATTCTTTATACCCACTTTATCTGAGAATTTTATATAAAGTAGCGTAGCAAAAAATGCGACAAATTGGACGAGAACGAGCGCTCCCATAATAGACGTTTGACCGAAACCAAGGGTAATACCAAAATTTGCTGCCATTCTTACTGTCGTATCTACTCCGTCGATATAGAGCCAATAAGCTAGTAAAAAAGTAGCTACTACTTTTAGATGTCTAATTTCATTGAAAGTAGATTTAAACTGAGCTACCCCCTCCTTAACTGCATCGACAATGCCTTTTGTTTCAGATTCTCTCTTTTCTTCTACAAATAACATGATAGGTACTGAAAATAATGCCCACCATATTCCAACAGATATAAAAGACCATTGAATTGCAGCAGTACTATCTGCTAAACCAAAAGATTCAGGGTAAGATAACATTAAAAAATTAATCACAATAAGTATACCGCCTCCAAGATATCCTAGAGCATATCCTAAGGCAGAAACATAATCTACCGTCTTTTCATTACTAACACTTGGCAATAAAGAATCATAGAAGGTATTAGCGCCTGAAAATCCAATAGTAGCGAAAATATAAACTAATAGAGCTATGGGCCACATACCTTGGGCAACAAACCCTAAGCTTGTTGTCATTACAATACCCAAAAATGCAAAAAATATTAAAAATCTTTTTTTGTAACTTCCTCTATCTGCGATTGCACCAAGAAAAGGTGCTAACAGTGCAACAATAATAGATGCTATAGAATTTCCTAATCCTAAATAAAAAGTACTAATTGATAAATTGTTTGGATCTGACCAATATTGAGAGAAGAAAATTGGGAAGAATCCTGCCATAACAGTAGTAGCAAATGCAGAATTTGCCCAATCATATAAAGCCCAACTATAAACTTTTTTTTGAATAATTATCCCTTTCTAACAGATAATTTAATTGTTAACCCATCTAAATCAAAAGACTCTCTAAGTTGATTATGCAAATACCGCTTATAAGCAACAGTAATGAGTTTAGGATAATTACAAAAAAAAGCAAATATTGGCGGCAAAAATTGTACTTGATCTACAAATTTTAGCTTAATTGACTTTCCTTGCAATGCTGGAGGTGGATATTTTCTGACTGCTTTTACAAGCCATTCATTTAATGCTTTTGTACCAATTTTGTCTCTCTGTTTCTCAAACACAGTCCAAGTTTCAGATAATACGTTTGATATACGTCTTTTTGTTAAAGCAGATACAAAAAGTATAGGATAATATTGCATTAAATGGAATTCATGAATCATCTCTTCTTTGAACATCTCTGCAGAAATATTTTTATTAGCAGTTAGATCCCATTTATTTACTAGTATTACCATCCTTTTTCCTCTACGGATAATTTCGCTAGCAATAGTTTTTTCTTGTTTCGTGAAACCTTTCTCCGCATCAATAACAAGCAAAACAACGTCAGATCGAATTAATGAGTCTACTGCTCTTAATGAACTATAATATTCAATATCATCATCAATCTTACTCTTTTTTCTAAGCCCTGCAGTATCTACAATTTTAATAGAATGTCCATGCCATTTTATATGGGTATCAATAGAATCTCTTGTCGTTCCAGCGATATTTGATACAATCGCTTGTTCTTTTTGAATTAGAGCATTAAGAATAGATGATTTTCCAACATTAGGCATTCCAACAATTGATATGGACATAGACTCTTCGTCAATATCTTCAAAATCTTGTCCTTGAAGATCTTCATGCGCGAATAAAGTATCTAACACATCTCCAACACCTGCTCCATTTAATCCTGAAATGGGTACAGGCTCTTTCAATCCTAAGCTAAAGAAAGGTATTATTCGATCATTATGGTCTGGTGTATCACACTTATTCACTGCTAAAACATAATTTTTACTAGAATGTCTCACCATTTTAGCTAAATGACTATCATTTGGATTTAGCCCATCTTTTCCATCAACCATAAAAATGATGCCGTCGCATTCATTCAATGCTTCTATAATTTGTTCTTTAATTTTTTCATTAAAAATATCTTCATTTGAACTAACAAATCCTCCAGTGTCAATAATATCAAATCCTTTATTAAGCCACTCGCCCGATGAATAGATTCGATCCCTTGTTACTCCTTCAACTTGATCAACAATAGATGTTCTTTTACCTGAAAGTCGATTAAAAAGGGTTGATTTTCCTACATTTGGTCGTCCTATTATAGCAATTCTAGATTTTTTACTCATGTTGTTGAATTATACAAATAAGGTAGTTGTGGTGCTATAAAATTTATTTAGCGGGAAATATGAATTAATAACTCTAACCAAAGTGCTAGAGAGGCCATAAAGGCAACTTGAAAAATAGGAGATCTTCTTGAAAGTTTTGGATTTGTGGATCTAATAATAAAATGAATTATTCTAAATGCCGTATAAAGCCAAGCAAGTGCAAGGGTAAATAATGTTACATGTCCTATCGTAAATGCTAAAATACAGTAACAATAAAAAAGCAATGGTGCTTGATGCAAATTCTTATACAGCTCCCTAGAAGACTGGACATTATCAGGGATTGCTTGCCATGACGGCATGTACTTTAACCATCTCCCATCAAGCTCTTTACTTTTAATTGATTCTCGCAAGATCATTGCATTTGTCAGTGTGTGAAAATGCGTTAAAAGAATAATAGGAAAAATTGGAAATAATATCTGTATAGGATCCAATTTATTGACCTAAATAAACTCTAAGTGGTTCACTACGCGTTTTATGTGCAAGACGTCTAATTGCTTTCTCTTTAATTTGTCGAACACGTTCACGCGTTAGACTAAATTGCTCTCCAATTTCGTTTAATGTAAAAGATCTATCTCGATTGATCCCAAAATACATTTCAATAACAGCGCGCTCTCTATCTGTTAAAGTACTTAGAGCTGAAGCAATTTCTTCCTTCATAGATGTATCCATTACTTTATTATCAGGGTCTTTTTCTTGATCATCTTGAATCACATTAATTAAAGAACTATCTTCTCCTTCTGCAAATGGCGCATCTAAAGAACTATGTCTTCTTGAGTATTGCAGAGCATTAAATACTTCTTCTGTTTTGACTTCAAGCTTGTGACTGATTTCTTCCACTTTTGGAGGTCTACCCATCTCAGCTTCTAATTTTTCTGCTGCTTTTGTAATTTTAGTAATAGTACCTACTCGATTTAAAGGTAATCGAATTAAACGGCCTTGCTCAGCTAATGCTTGCAATATTGCCTGTCTAATCCACCAAACCGCATAAGAAATAAATTTGAATCCACGTGAAGGATCAAATCGTTTGGCTGCCTTGATTAGTCCTAAATTTCCTTCATTAATAATATCAGAAAGAGACAATCCATTTCCTTGATATTTTTTAGCAACAGAAACTACGAATCTAAGATTAGCTTCTACTAGATCTTTCATCGCTTGTTTATCTCCCTTTTCAATACGCACAGCTAACTCTACTTCTTTCTCAGGAGCTAAAGGTTCATATTGAGAAATTTCAGATAAATACATGCTAATAGTACCGCTAGAAACTTTGGATCTTCTGATTTTTTCAGCGGCTCTCTCTTTTGCAGCTTTCATGGCTTCTACCTTCTCAAGTTTCACTAAGTCTGCTTGTATTTCCTTGTCAGATTTAACTACTTTCTTTTTTGTAGCTTTCTTTTTTGTAGCTTTCTTTTTTGTAGCTTTTTTTGCAGGACTAGCTGATTCCATTTTTAGAATTTCTTGCTCTACGCTTGCTAATTCTTTTTTAAGTACTTTTTTTGCGGTTTTTTTTACGGCCAATTGATGATTTCCTTTTGATAAAAAATAATTGTTTTCACGGCATAAAATTTAACAAATCCTGAATACTTTCCAAGATATTTTATTTATCAATCTTATCCAGCAATAAGAATCTTCATTTTTTAGATAATGTACTCATTACCTTTTTAATTTTTGCTTGAGTTTCGGTGCTAAACCAATTGCTAATTAATACTTCATAATCAAAGTCAGTATCATGCATTAAAGATTGTTTTAACCTAACAAATGGTTCTCCAGCATTAATATAAAATCCTGCTAATTTTTTTGCTCTCTTAAGAGCTTCTGCTGTTGCTTTTTTCTTACCAATCAAAGGATTTCCAATATATTCGTTAATCAAACCTTTCTTATAGGCTTGTTTCGGAGTATACATCTTACATTGTGTTGCTACCTCAAAAAGATTCTCTCTGCTGATTGAATGGCTAATAATCGATAGCATATCTGGTGGCAAATCAATACCAATTGCCATTTCATTAAGACCCATTCTATGCATGCCAAACATTCCATAGCGATAATCAGATGCTAATGCCATCAAACACCCTCCAGCAATTGCATGTCCACCTACTATACTAATTACGGGGCCAGGAAATTCTCTAAATGATACTAATAAATCTCTAAGGGTATTAAAAATAAGAGAAACCTCGGTCGCATCTGTAGCGTTCATTAAATCTTTTAAATTCAGTCCTGCACTAAATACTTTTTCATTCCCCATGATAATGACAGCTTTACATTCTTTATAGTTCAGCTCTGCCATAATTTCTTTTGATCTGGCCACACTTAATACGTTCGGCCCTTTATCCCCCATTCGGATAATTTTAATATCATTTTCGATGCTAACATTCATAATATATTTTTCCTTAATTATATTTCATTTTTTAAAGCGTCAAATACAGGAATACTCTTTTGATCTGCAAAATCAAAACATACTAATGTCATTTCACATTTAATGATACATTCATTATCGCCTTCTTTAAATATACCATATTCATAATCAAAACTTTTCCCACCAATACGTGACACTCTAATACCGATAGTTAATTTTTCTGGATGGCTAATTTGTTTTAAATAGTCAAACTTCATAGAAGCTACTATAAATGGAAATTTATACCGATCATATGGTTCAAGACCTATATCAGCAGCATGTCTTATTCTTACATCTTCTATGAGCGTCACAGCTGTACCATGATTTAAATGACCCAACATATCTTCATCATACCATCGAGTCTCAATATCATAAAATCTTTTAAATGTGTCTCTTGTCATTAGTCAATTAAAAATTGTGAATTATTAATAGGAAAAATACATTCTTCTTTTTTTCCAAACCAGTTATATCTTTTCTTAGCTACAACATCATAACATTTATCTGCCAAAAAAGATGGGAGAATGAATTTAAAATATCTTAAAGGATGATTGAGTGCATCTAGAACAATAAATGTAGCTTTTGATTTTGTGAAAGTTCTATTATCCTTTTTCACAACAATAGTATTCATATCATCAATATATTTTTTATCTAAAGTTCTTTTGGCGTAATCAGATTGTATGGGGCTATAATGAATAACTTTATTATGATCATGCTTTACAGAAAAATCCATTGCCTTCGAGCATAAGATACAAAATCCATCATAGTATATAACAAGTGGTGATTTCATTATAGAATATAAGGAATAATAAATGCTGTTTTCTTCTTATATGCTTCATGCCCTTCAAAACGAGATAAAGATTTATCAATTCGTCTCATTCCAGGAATCCAAACAATAATCATAAAAATACTTAAGATTAATACTGGAACCCACCATAGAGATGATTCAATGGTCAGCAATAAAAAACTAGAGTAAATTAATAATTCGCCAAAGTAATTTGGATGTCTGCATTGCTTCCACAATCCATCAGTTATTAATCCTGAATTATATTTCAGATAGATATACTTCTGCATATCTGATGCAAAATGATAATACACGCCAAATGAAAATAAAATAACCGCACTAACGATAACTTGCAATGAAGCCTCATGACTGTTCATAGTAATAATGAAGGCAGGCGCCCAGTATGACATCAGTCCAAAAAAAATTAATGCCAAATATGGTATGTTCGCTTTTTTTTCCCAAGTTTTATCTGGAAAAATGCTACTTTTCATAACCCACATAATGCCATAGGATCCATGTAAACAAAAATAAATCCATGCTGTAATATTATCTAATTGATTGAAATAATAAATTAATCCAAGTACTACTAACCAAGTAATACTTTTGGCAAAATCAATTGCATATTTTTGCTTAATTAGCATAGAAAAAAAATGGTATGAGTAAAATCAATAAAACAATCATAATTGTTATAAATGATTTTTTATATTTAGTGACTAATTCTTCTTTTTTATTCATTATCTAATGGCTTCCAGGCCAACATTCCACCATCAACATTGATAGCGTGAAAACTATTCTCTCTTAAAAGATTTTTTCCAACATTAGATCTATTTCCACTACGACAAACCACATAAATATTTTCATTTTTTACATCGTCAAGTTCACTTATCCTAGAAGATAGCTCATCAATAGGAATCAACATTGCACCTTCAATATGTCCTAGAGGTCCATAGAACTCTGCTTCCGTTCTAACATCTAAAACGAATGTATTTTCATCTAGAATTTTTGATTGAAATTCTTCCATGGACACTACATCGCTATTAATTTTACTGCACATAACTAGTAAAAAAGTAACTATAAAAATTGATAATAATCTAGACTTAATCATCATTTCTTCTTTCTTATATATCGTTTAATAGTAAAGAAATTAAACATTGTTCCCAGTAAAACACATAAAACCATTAAAATAATTGTAATTTTCATTGTTTTGTAATTTCAGTGCCAAACACTTTATCCCAGAGCGTAAATGTTGAAGCATAATTTCCTTTATTTCTTGAATGATGAAGGTCGTGATGCTCTGTTGTGCCATAAAAAGGAATAGCAGATGTAACTTTTGAAGACTTTACTCCAGAATGAATATCTAATTCATGTAAATTCCTTAAAGCAGTCATAGTCCAAAAGGCATAGATATTTATTTCAGGAATAAATATTGCAATCACTGCTAATCCGATAAAAGGACCAATAGCACCAAAAAACCATTCAAGAGGATGTGTAAAGATATATTCCATTGGGATAGGCATTGTAGATCGATGATGTGTTTTGTGAATATGTTTGTATAGAAATTTTGTATGTAAGGCTGCATGATAAAGATAAAAATACAAGTCATCTATCAAAAAGATCAAAGTTAACTGCAATAGAAAAACTCCAAGAGTTGGAATGGAAAAATCAAGTATATCATAAAATAAATATATTCCAATAGCTCCTACAAATAATAAAAGGAAAATATTAAATAGTATTAAAGGTAATCTTTGATAAAAACGTCGAGAAAAATATTTCTTGGGTTGAATTCTATGATCATTAATAAGATTGGTATGAAGAATTAAAGCAGTGTATATATATCCTATCAAATTGGTAGTAAGTAGTATACTAACAGTAATTAAAATTGCCTGATTAATTCCTATATCCATAAAAGATTTTTGTTTCTCCCTCGACTTTTTTTATCGCACTTAAATCAATTTAAGGTGCCAACCAGCAAACCGAAACATTTTTTGAAAAATTTGATGATAATAAACCTCTTTCTTACTCAAATAAATCACTTACTCTATTTTTAATAATTGCTTGATTAGCCATAATTCCCAAAGAACTAACAGCGATATTTAACATACTAAATCGCTTATCCTTGGTATAGCCTTTATGATATCTATAGTAAATTTGTTGAGCAATAATTGCTATCTTAAATAAACCAAAGACATAATAAAAAACTGGATTGTCTATTGGTTTGCCTGATTTTCTCTCATACATAGTTAATATCTCTTGCCTAGACGGGTTACCATTTAATGTCGTAGGGCTTAGTTGAAATAGTTTTAACTCTTCTGCATCATTCTGATCTACCCAATAGCCAAGCGTAGTTCCTAGATCCATTAGAGGGTCACCTAGGGTAGCCATCTCCCAATCTAGTACTGAAATAATCTTAGTAGGATTATCTATATCGAGCACTGCATTATCATATTTAAAGTCATTATGAATGATAGCTTTACCAGATTCTTTAGGTTGGTTTTCATTCAACCACTTTGCAACAAATTCCATTTCTGGAATCGAATGAGTTTTGGCATGAAAATATCTCTCTGTCCATCCTGAAACCTGTCTTGATACATAACCATCTATTTTACCAAAATCACTTAACCCGCTCTTATCTATATCGACTTGATGCAAGTTAACTAATGTATCAATAAGTGAATCTGCAATTTTTGATATAGTCTTAGCATCAGGTGCATTTTCCTGAGATAGGTTAGGTCTTAAGATATATCCTTTTACACAATCCATAATATAAAATGGTGCTCCAATAATAGATTTATCTTCAGTGTAGAGATGAACATTTGGAACCTTCTTAAACTCAGCTTTTAATTGGCTCAAGATTTTGTATTCTCTTGACATATCATGACCGCCTTTAAGACTATCAGCACCAAAAGGAGGTCTTCTTAAAACATATTCATTCTTATCTGTGCTTAAACAATAGGTCAGGTTTGAATACCCGCTAGGAAACTGTTTTACAGAAAGACCACTTATATTAAAATCCTGTGATTCTAAATAGCTTTTTAATGGTTCTATTGGAAATTCTTCACCTTGTCGAATATCTTTAGGCCTATCCACTGAAAAAGTAGTATTGTTTTTTTGTTTAAAAAATTTTGATAGAAAAAGGTGTAATTTAAGCTTTAGCGGAATTCTGAAACTTACCTTTGCCTTATTTGGAAACATGGAACTTTACTTTGAATATTCTTTTAGAATCTCTCTAGCTACTCTAGATCTATGCACTTCATCAGCTCCATCGTAGATTCTTGCAGATCTTTCATGTCTAAATAATGATGCTAAGAAAGTATCATCACTCATGCCAAGTGCTCCATGCACCTGAACTGCACGATCTAAAACATTTTGTAATACTTGAGCTACAAAGAACTTTATAGTAGAGATTTCTACTTTTGCAGATTCAGCTCCACCTTCATCAATTTTACTTGCTGCATCAAGAACCATTAGTCTTGAGGCATTAATTTCAGCGCGAGAATCAGCAATCCAATTCTGAATAGTTTGTTTGCTTGCTAACGGTTTCCCTGGTGCTATTTCACGACTTAATGCTCTTTCACACATCATTGTAAATGCACGCTCACACTGTCCTATCCAACGCATACAATGATGGATTCTTCCAGGACCTAGTCTATCTTGAGCAATTTTAAATCCTGACCCTGGCGTACCAAGTACATTCTCTTCAGGAACTACACAATTTTCATAGCGAATTTCGGCATGAGCATTCCAACCATCTCCCTCATCACCCATCACTGATATATTTCTAATAAAATTAAATCCTTCTGTATCTGTTGGTACAATAATCTGACTTGCACGAAGATATGGATTAGGATTATCTGGATCAGTTAAAACCATAACAATAGCAAAACTTGCACCTTGTGCAGAGGAAGTAAACCATTTATGTCCATTAATTACATAATTAGATCCTTCTTTTTTAGCAATAGTACCCATCATTAACGGATTTGATCCTGCAAATTCTGGTTCTGTCATAGAGAAACAACTTCTAATTTTTCCTTCAATAAGAGGCTTCAAAAATGTTTCTTTCTGATAATCTGTTCCATGATCCATCAATATTTCCATATTTCCAGCATCAGGAGCTTGACAGTTAAATATATACAAGCCATAAAAAGTGTTTCCTAAGATTTCATAAATCTGGCCTAATTGATGGAGGCTTAAACCTAAACCACCATATTCTTTAGGTATTTGAGGAGAAAATAAACCCATTTCTCTCACTTTATTTCTTTTTTCTTCAAGATAGGGTAAGCGCTGTGCAAAGGTATGCTTAACATTAAACTCTTTCTCATCGACAGCTAATTCTTCTTTAGTAAATTTTGCTATCTTATTTTTAATTTCTTGAAAATCTTTGTCTGGTATAGCCATATTATTCCCTAAATAAATGTTTCTAATTCTTGTGATATTAAACTACTATTAAAAGTTTTTAAAGTAAATCTTTCAGTTGTAACTAAAAATTCTGATATCGATACATTTTTAATGTTAAAATTAAGCTTCATAATGTCTTCATGTGAACACTCAACTGCTTCTGCATATACCCCTGAAATTGCACCCCCTGATGTAACAATCATAATATTTGACTTACTTGCCATGTTATCCTGAATAGTTTTTAAGACATTAGCTATGCGAGAGCGAAAAACAGAAAATCCTTCAAAATTAGGTTTACTTAAATCTAACTCCTCATTCATCCATTTTTTTGCAACAACCTGGAAGAGTTTTAAAAATTTATCATGTCGTTCTTTTGGCTCACATTCCTCAAAAATTTGTTTTGTAGTTTTTGTAGTGTTTAAAATTTCTGGAATAAAATATTGTGCAATTTCCATTAATTGATTTTCAGCAAATTCTTTCTCTATTACAGAATCTGGCAGATCGGTGAAATTATATCCTTCTTTAATTCCTTCAAATGTTTGGATATGTCGTCGATGTGGGCCAACAATAATATGATCAAATGTAGATTGTTGCTTTGCAAGTGCTTTACCAAGCTCAATAGATTGCTGAATGCCTTTTGGACTAAGATTGTCATAATCTTCTGCTCCAAATGACGCTTGTCCATGGCGTACTAAATGTAATATACTCACTTTATTCCCTTTTTATTCGTAAACAAGAAATACTTGTTCTGCAACGCAAGCAGGTTTTTCACTGCCTTTTAGTTCAATTGTTACTTCAACTATCATTTGCGCACCATTTGTTATTTTTTTGAATTTTTTTAAGATAACGCGACCTCTAATATAACTCCCCACAGGAACAGGTGCAGTAAATCTGACGCGATTTAATCCATAATTAACGCCCATTTTTGCTGATGCTATTGAATAAGTCCCTTCTAAAATCTTAGGAAGTAAAGAGACTACTAAAAATCCATGGGCTATTGTAGTTTTGAAGGGAGAATATAGTTTGGCGCGAATAGGATTCATGTGAATCCATTGACAATCTCCTGTTACCATACCGAATTTCCAAATTTGTCTTTGGGTAATCTTCTGCCACTTACTAAGACCGAGCTCTTGACCTACTAAGGCTTCTGCTTCGCTAAGATTTTTTAAAACTTTCATGGGATGAAATTAAGAGTGAAGACTAAATCAAACAATAGCAAACTTTCTAAAATAATAACGCAACCATCCAAATGATATACTTGCAGCAATTAAGATTGCAAAGACTTGAGCATACCATACCCACTCAAGTGGTTTACCGGTGATATAAAAATAATAAGACAAGGGTGCTGTAATAATTAAAACTCTTGTAATGGTGGTCACTAATAATGGTAATCCCTGACCTAAAGCTTGACATATTCTGGAACAAATCACGCTTAATCCTACCGCAGGATATGCGAGGATGATAATACGTAAATATGTTATTCCTATATTCAGTACTTCGGAATTATCAGTAAAAATAGGGAGAATCCTATGTGCAAAGATAAATAGTATTGCCACACTGATTACTGTAATATAAATCGCTCTTAGTATCCCATATTTAACAATCCATACTAATTTTTCATATTCTTTTGCTCCGAAGAACATTCCCACTATAGTCGTTAAACTAATCGCTATCCCTAATATTGGCATAAATAATAACATATCAATTCTTGACACAATTTGATATGCTGCTACCGCCTCTATCGAATAATTAATAAGAATCTTATTCATCACTACTTGTCCAAAAGAAATGATCAGCATTGATATAGAAGATGGGATTCCAATCTTAAATATGGTCTTGATAATGCTAGGACTATATTTAAAATCCCTAATATTAAAAGTGATATATGTAGATTTTCTAACGAAAATAATAAATAAGTAACTTACTACCATGACTGCTTGGCTAATTACCGTAGCTAATGCAGCACCTTTTACTCCATATTCAAGAACAAAAATAAATATTGGATCTAAAACAAGGTTTAATAAAGTACCAATTAGACCAATTATCATCGGTACTTTTGTTTCTCCTTCTCCCGCTAAAATTGCACGGAAGAATAAAGAAAATACCACCAACCCTATTCCATACAAGAGAACTTTTAAGTATGTGTATGATATGTCTAAAATATTACCAGACGCTCCTAACAACATTAAAAGTTGTTCTCCGAAAATAATACCTAATAATGAAAGAGTTAATGTAATGCCAATACCAAGCAAAATGGTATGTTCTGCGCAATTATCTGCATTTCTTTTGTCTTTTTGGCCTATAAATTGCGCAATAGAAGCAGTAACTCCTGCTCCAAGACCTACTGTTAAGCCTATAATAATAAAAAATAATGGACTCACAAATGCTACGGCTGTTACTTCTTCTGCTCCCAACCATCCAATAAACATAATATCTACTACATTAAAGAGGGTTTGAACCATCATCCCCGCAATAATAGGCAGAGCCATTGTCCACAATGACTTGGATGGGTTAGATAAAAATGAGTCTAAACGAGATTGTTTTTCCATATTTAAAATCTAATTGAATAAAGATAAATACTGAGAATATCCTTCTTTTTCCATATCTGCTAATGAGACAAATTTTAGAGATGCTGAATTAATACAATAACGAAGCCCTGTAGGGTTAGGCCCATCATTAAAAACATGGCCTAGGTGAGAATCGCTATCTTTCCCCTTGACCTCTGTTCGAGGAAGAATTAACTCATAATCTTGCTTAAACGCTAAATCTTCTTTATCGATTGGTTGATAAAAAGATGGCCAACCAGAATTAGAATCATACTTATGTATAGAGGAAAACAACGCTTTACCTGATACAATATCGACATAGATTCCTTGTTCTTTATTATCCCAATATTCATTATCAAATGCAGGTTCTGTTCCACAGGATTGGGTCACATAATGCTGTATATCCGTTAATTTCTCTTTATTCTCTTTCATGATCTCTTCCGTAGTTTGTCCATATAGTAGGTTAAAAGTAACTAGTATTGATATAATTTTGACATATTTCATCGAAAATAAGTTACAAACAAGATGCCATTTTTTATTTGGTTTTTTTCAATTGAGGTAGTACCTTAAAAATAATTGACAATTATGTGGTGTTTTTTATCACATAAGATTAACTGAAAATAAAAAGAGGTATAAATAATGGAACTTAACAAACCAAGTTTTAAATACTTGTTTGTCTTTCTTTTGTCTGTTGCGACACTAACTGCGCAAACCGTGTCTGGTACTGTTTCTAGTGCTGACGGGAATGCTCTTTCTGGTGCAAATGTAATGGTTGAAGGAACTGATATGGGGGCTTCATCAAATAATGATGGATCATTCTCTATTTCAGGTTTAAGCGACGGTGACTATACACTTACTGCTTCATATATTGGATATGATTCTTCAAGTATTGTAGTAAGCGTTAGTGGTGGACAAGCAACCAATGCAAATCTTACCCTTGACTCAGGTAATATAAGACTGAATCAAGTTGTAGTATCTGCATCTTTTAAAAAAGAATTAGTTACTGAAGCACCTGCTAGTGTGGAAGTTTTTAGCGGAGATGAATTAGAAGCTAGAGGCGCAACCACTATTGCAGATATTTTAGCTAACAGAGCTGGAGTTGAAACTATGAAAACCGGTCTTGAAGGGTCTAATGTGACTGTTCGTGGTTTTAATGGTGTTTTCTCTGGTGCGATTCACACTGTAGTTGATAATCGTTGGGCAAGACCCCCTGTTATTAACGCTCAATTACTTCAATTCGTGGGTCCAGATGACTCAGACGTTGAAAGAGTAGAGCTTGTACGTGGTCCTGCATCACCGATGTGGGGTCCTGATACACAACAAGGTGTAATTGCATTTTTTACTAAATCTCCATTTAATCAAGGAAACAGAGTTTCTGTGACTGTTGGAGAAAGAGATTATATGAAGCTATATGCACGTGTTGCACATCAATGGGGTGCTAAAGCAGCAACTCGTTTGACTGTAAGTCACAGATCATTTAATGACTGGGATGCTGACATGCCACATACACAAGCAGAAGCGAATGCACAGGGTCACAACTATTGGGAACCTGCAACGATTCGTAGAGCACTACAAACTCCAAATTATCCATTTAGAACATATGGTGGAGACGATGATCCATACAACGATCCAGTTGGTGGAGCTCCTAATGATGCTTCATTCGATTTTAGTCCTGAAGCAACATCAGTGAGTATGAGAACTGATATTCGTCCTGATTTAAAATCTAGTTTAACATTTAGCGCCGAAGCAGTAAATGTTTCTGCGATTGAAATGACTGGTGTTGGTAGAGCGTTTGCAGATGATGCAACTCTATACCGAGCTCAAGCGTCTTACACAAGACAAGACGTTGCTGGTGGAGATTTATTTTTCAATCTATTTACGAATTGGAATGATCAACCAAGTACATACAATTTATCAACAGGTAATATTGTATATGATCAATCATCAAATGTTGCATTCCAAATACAACACAACGTAGAACTATCTAATGGTCAATCTATTGTATATGGTGGAGACGTGTTACAACGTACTCCTGATACCAGAGGAACTATTAATGGTAAAAATGAAGATATTGATGATTTCGAAAACATTGGAGCATACTTCTCTTATGAGAAAAAATGGGACAATGTTAAATTTGTTGGTACTGGAAGAATGGATAGTAATAACTACCTAGAGGATATTGGAACATCATCAGTGTTTGCTCCAAAATTGGCGTTAGTATGGTCACCTGAAGATGTAAGAGGAACTTTCCGTCTTACTTATGGTCAAAATATTGACTTACCTGGTAACTTTACTAAAAATCTTGATATCGCAGTACTAGGAACTAATCTAGTGTACGGTGCTAATGGCATCGACTTTACTCACCCAGCATTTGGTGGATTACCGTTCCAACCTGACTTCCAAGCGAAAGCGATGGGATCAACAACAACTGGTTGGACATATCACAGAGATGCAAATGGAAATCTTACTTTCCGTACAAACTGGGCACCAGCTTTAGGGTTAGACGTAAATACTAATTTCAGTCTAAGCGATCCTACTGTTAATGGCGCACTATGGGGAGTCTTTGCCCCAGTTATTGGTGGTGGAGTACTACAATCTGCTGAAGGCGCAGCCTGGATGGCTGGCTTTGGTGCAGCAGTAGCTGAAGGTTTTGTAAATGCTACTTACGCTGGAACATATAACTATTATATCAGTCTTGGTGCTGACGCAGCGACTGCAGCCGCAGCCGCAGCCGCAGCCGCAGCAGGAGTTGTAGCAGATGGTTCTGCAGCAGCTTATGGTGCACAACAAACAGGTATAGCAGCAGCGGACTTTATGACTTTAATGGGAACAGCAATACCAACTATTGGTAATCTGGTTCTTGGTCCTAATCTAACTGTTGTAGATCCAGACATAGAGTTTGGTGACTACGCCGTCACTAAAGAAACTACTTGGACTCAAACAGAAATTGGATATAAAGGCCAAATAAGTGACAACATGACATTATCAGTAGATGCTTATAAACTGAATATCGCTGATTATGTATCAGGCTTAGCACAAATTAGTGGTTATACTATTATGGCTGCTGATGGTGGAAGTTATGTTGCGGCATTGCTTACGGCAATGTACGGCAATGACAACCTAACGAACTTTGTTAGCGCACTTGATGCTAATGGATATTATGGTGGTGCTGACGAACTTGCTGGTTTAATTGCAGGTCAAGTTGCTCAACTTCCAATGGGTTCAATTGCTCCATCACAATCCCCTTATGGTGGAAACATTATTATTGGGTACAAACAGTTAACTGAAGACCTTAACTTAACTGGTCTAGAAGCAACTCTAAATTACTTTCCAAGTAATGACTGGAACTTCTATATCAATATGTCACTGCTAAGTGACAGTAGTCTAGAAGGTAAAGATGGTGCTGGACGTTCAAGTGACATAAACATGAACACCCCTGAATTTAAAATGGGTGGTGGAATGCAGTACGCAGGCGAAAGCTCATCTTACGGAATGTCATTACGTTACCAGGGTTCATACACTGCTACCGGATTCGCTGGTACTTCTGGCGACATTGAATCATTCTACACTCTTGGTGTAAATGGTAAATGGAACATTGATGGACTAGATGGTATGTCAATTGGTTTATCAATTGATAACATTACTGATGTTGTACACAAAGAAACTTACTTAGGCCCTGCAATGGGTAGATTCACAACACTAAGTGTTGGATACGATCTGTAAAAGATAGTTTCAATGAAAAATAAAAAAGCCCTCATTTTTTGAGGGCTTTTTTTATATCATAACATTATTAAGAAGGACTTTATTCTTTACCGACTTTTTGCCAAGGCAAGGAGACCAGATCTACATTACCTCCTGTAATGATTAATACAATCTTCTGCCCTATAAATTTTTCTTTATTCGCCATAATACTGGCAAGCGTTAATGCAGAAGAAGGTTCTATAATAATCTTCATGCGCTCCCAAATTAATCGCGTTGCATCAATGATCTGTTCTTCTGATGCCAATACGATATCATCTACACTCTCTTGAATGATAGGTAAGGTCAAATGACCAACGATTGCCATCAGTCCATCTGCAACAGACTCTCTATGTTTCATCTCAATACGCTTATTTGCTGTATACATTTGATGCGTATCATCGACACTGGTTGGTTCGCATCCAATAATCTTTGCTGAATGATTTAATCCTTTTAGTGCAATCGATATACCACTAATTAAGCCTCCACCACCAATTGGAACAACGACAGAATCAAATTCTGGTACTTGGTCTACAATTTCAAGGCCAATAGTGCCCTGTCCTGCCATTACAGAATAGTTATCGTAAGGATGAATTGAAATACGATTATTTTCTTCTACTGTTTTTGCAAACAATGCATCTCTTTCTGACATAGAATCACAAAAGATCATATTCCCATTATAAGTACGCACATTATGAATTTTAGCCTTTGATACGCTCTTAGCCATAACAATGTCTGCATGCACCCCTTTAAGGTCTGCAGCACACGCTATAGCGCCTCCATGATTCCCTGATGACTGGCAAGCAACTCCTTGAGCAGATTCTTGTTCATTTAAAGAAAAAATAGCATTTGAAGCGCCTCTTATCTTAAAAGAGCCTGTCTTCTGAAAGTTGTCACACTTAAAAAATAATTCCATCCCTAATAACTCATTAAAATGCTCTGATGTTAAGATAGGGGTTTTACGTACAATAGAAGCCGTTAATGATTGCGCAGACTGGACGTCTTTTAACGTAGGTTTAGATTCTAACATAGATTTTATATGATTTTACTTATTTAACAAAAACCAATTTACCTACTGCGTTAAAATTGCTAGAGCGAATCTGATAGAAATATACCCCGCTACTGACATCGTCTCCATCATCATTTTTTGCATCCCATTGAATAGATTGGTATCCAAAACGTTCTTCATTATTAATCAGGGTTCGCACTACTCTTCCACGAATATCCATAATAACCATTGTAATACGCTCTGTTACAGGCATATCAAAATCAATAGTGGTTCCACCGCTTGTAAATGGATTCGGGTAACTCTGAGATAAGCGATATGTTGATGGTGCAGTTTGTACTAAATTATATCCCTCAGCAACAACCTGATTATATTGATTGTAAGCTGAATAACTTATTTTTAGAAACTCATAAGTGTCTGTTAAATTCTCAAAACTAAAATAAAGCTCTGTTTGATCTTCAGCAGATGAGTTGGTAGAACCATAGTCTCCTACTTCTACTTGTATCACTCCATTTGCTTGATCGTTATTGCTTAGAATTAATTGATTCGTTGTACTACCAGAAAGCAGACCTATATTATACTTTTCTGGATCATAATCAAAATAAACTTGTGCTGTTTCAGTCTCTGATGGAAACTTAACAATAAGCTGGCTATTTAAGACGCGTAAAAATGGTGATACGCCTTGTACGGTATAATTTGGTACGGTTCTTCCATTGACTCCAATAGACCAATTCCACAGGGACTCAAACATTGCTAAATCTTGTATATCAGATACTCCGTCAAAATTAGGAAAGAAGTACGGTGCACTACCTGTTACGGGTGCAATATCAATACCTGGATAATTGGACATAAAAGAAGTATAGTCTGTAAAATCAATTACCCAATCGTTATTAGAATCTCCCAATAATGTTCCAAAATAATAGAATGAAGCAGATGTTGTTGCAGAATTAAGTCCTACTAAATCTTGTCCATATACACTCACAAAATATTGTTGATAATCATTTAAGGAAAGTGCATTCAAATTAAACTGGGTTCCAGTATAAGGCGAATATGCCAATACATCTCCTCCTCCTATTGATGTTCCTACAGCAACATAATAAAGGGCAATCCCACTTGTAGCATCATAAAAATTATCCAATAATATTGCTACGTTAGGGTTTCGTGTAATATACTGAGTATCTACTAAGTTTGTAATCGATACATCTCCCACAGTTGGCCCTACCCTATCTACAATCACTGAAAGTGTATTGGATGCAAAATTGGAATATCCTGTTGTTGCTCCAACGCATGAATTTTCTGCAATATTAACAGTTACTTCTCCATCTGCTGCTGCAACAACATCAAAACTATATGTTGTTCCATCTCCTCCATTAAAATTACTTACCGATCCATTTGTAATGACTAAATCACTTTCTGTGAAACCAGTCATACTTTCTCCAAATACTACAGTTGTAGTAAATCCATCATTGGTAGTCGCATAAGATACATTAGAACTCAATGTCACATTTACTCCATTAGCAACTTGCTCCCAATCTCTTCCATTAGCCCACGCATATCCTTCTAGTGCTTGCTCTTCAGAGAACATACGCATCTGATCATCATACACATAATCCATATAATTCATAAATTGATCACCCATACCGCTTGTAGCAATACAGCTATTCTCACCATATCTTCCATAAAAATTACCACTACCTGCTGGCCATTCATAAATCTCAGCACTACGATTATTCACTGTCTGTGGCGGAACATCATTCCAATATTGTGTTCCACAAGTACTCGCGTTAAATACATGATTGTAGGTAAAATTATGACCTAATTCATGTGTTAATGTTCTTCCTACATTATAGCCGCCGGTAGTTCCAGGATTTTCAACAGATCCCACTGAACCAGCTAATACTACTGACTCAGGATATCCTAAATATGCCTGACCTAAAAGACCGCCTGTTAGAGGAGCAATATAAACATTTAAAAATCCATCTTGATATCCATTATCTGGACAATTACCACAACTTGTTGAGCTAGCCAAATTACTTGCTTCGCTTACTCCACTTACAGTAGACTGACTAATATTATATCTACGAATAGATACGTCTTCAACTAGAGCACTACCAGTTAATTCTCCCTGTGCTCCTACAAACTTAATTTGATGAGTACCTCTCGCAGCTTGGTGACTATAATCTACACCAGGATCATTAGGTGCGTCACTTGGATTCGCAGAAGATGGAATTTCATCTCCATCTGGATTCTGATTTTGAAAGTCTAAATTAATTTGATCAAAGTTTGCCCCAATTTGAGCAGCGGAAAGATTACCTGAACTGGAATTATAAAGCACATGGAATATTACAGGGATATAAAGAGTACTTTGACTGTTAGCATCTGTACGCCATTGAGGATTGTCTTTAAGTATTTGTTGACCACGCTCAATATAAGCATCACGCTTTGCAATAAATTCTGGATCAATTAATTGTAATTCTTGTTCTAGTTCGTCTGAAGCACATCTTATCCATTGATCGCGATCATCGGCTTGCTGTGCGTTTAGAAGAGCTAAAAATGATAAAGTTAATAGTATCTTTCTTGTCATAAGTGAGTATCCCTAATATTATAATATATAAAAATTTAATTGGAATAAATATACTGGCTATTCTATAAAATTGAAATAAAAATAAAAACCTAAGACTTAAAAATTTCTTCAGCCTTGTGATAATAGGTTTTCATGCTTTCAAGTCTTACTTCTTCATATCCTCTAACATAATCAGGCAATACAGAAAAACTAATTAATTCTTCATATTTTCCGTTACCAATATTAGGAAGGTTATCTATTATATTAGATTTATAATGATCTAAAATTTCTCTATCTGCCTCACGCACATCACTACTAAATAATGCCATAAGGTCAAATCTAGTCCCACGAATGAATTTTAAATTCTTAAGTAACATATAGAATGGTCTAAACCATGATCCCAATGCTAATTTTGATTTTACTCCAGGTATTCTATTTAATAATGGGATATTCGCTAATCCTTTTAAAAATGGCGGATGTAACATATAATGTACTTTTGCTGATGCTCCAAATTCTTGATTTAATGCCATATCTAATTCGGTGTTTAATGAAAGCCTTGCTACTTCATATTCATCTTTAGTTGCCATCAATTTAAAAAGGTATTTTGCGACATTTTGTGATAGGATAGATGCAGAACGCTCTTTCTTTTCCGCTTTATAAACTTTTTTTATAAATATAGCATACTCTTTTGCATATTTTATATTTTGATAATCAATTAACTCTGGAATACGATACTCTAGAACATGACGTAAATCTTTATCAGGTTTTATTGAATCAATTATTTTTTTTGCTTCCTTGCTAACAACAGGTTGTGAATGCAAATCTCCTGTTCTGTATAAGTTAATTGATTCTATCCACAATGGATCTGAAACGAGCGTTCTTCCAATATTGAAAGCCTCCATATTATTTTTAATAGCAACCCCATTAATATTAATTGCTTCTTCAATAGAGGTTGCATCAATTGGAATAGATCCAGATTGATAAGCAGCACCAATTACGATAAAATTAGCTTGCATATTACTACCAAAAAAATGCTCAGACAGCTCAGTAGCATTTAATAGAACATGTTTTTTTGAAAACTCTTTAATAAGCCCAATCATATGCTCTGCTTCTGGATATTCTGATTTTGTTGATCTAACCATATCTCCAGTTGGAATCTCAGATGTAGAAATAACAGCTGTAGAACGTTTTGCATTTAATTTCTCCATATTCTTAGGATTAACACCTGTCAATAAATCAAATACTAAATATGCATCTGATTCTCCATTAGCAACTCTACTAGAACAATCTTCATTCTCTTGCTCTAAAATCTTTAAATGAGATACTACAGAGCCTCCCTTTTGACTTAATCCTGTCTGATCTAATGCTATTACTTTTTTGTTTTCTAAGAACGCTGCAGTAGAAATAATTTGATTTACCGTTACAACGCCTGTTCCTCCAATTCCGAGCATAAATATGTTTCCAATTTTTGCATTTGCTTTTTTTGGTTCAGGAATTTTATTGGATTTTAAATTTAATTCAGGTAATGATCTTTTATCCTGCTTTTCAGAAGGAATAACTTTGATAAATGAAGGGCAATTTCCATCTACGCATGAATAATCTTTATTACATGATGGTTGATCAATTTGTGTTTTTCTACCATATTCTGTTTTAATAGGCTGCACACTCAAACAATTTGATTTAACACCACAATCTCCACAGCCTTCACAGAGTGCTTCATTGATAAATATTCTTTCTTTTGGCTCATGAGCAAGCCCTCTTTTACGTAATCTACGTAAGTTAGCTGCGCATGATTGATCATGGATTAATACTGTAACTCCTTTTATGGCTTTTAATTTTTTTTGTGCATCAATAATATTATCTCTATGCAGAATCTCGACATCTTTCTCCCATCGAGATTTTTTAATAGAATCATAAGCAGAAGTATCATCTGTAGTTATGATAATTTTCTCAACTCCTTCAGATTTTAAATACTTTGTTAATTCTGGCAAATCTAAAGCACCATCAGGAGCTTGTGCTCCTGTCATTGCTACTGCGCGATTATATAAAATTTTATATGTAAGATGTGAATTAGCTGCTACTGCTTGTCTTAATGCTAAAGAGCCTGAATGAAAGAATGTTCCATCTCCTACATTTTGAAACATATGTTCTTTTTCAATAAATGGCTCCATCCCTACCCATTGAGCTCCTTCTCCACCCATCTGAGTTGTTCCAAATGCCTTACCATCATCAACAAACATTGCCATTAAATGACATCCAATACCACCAAAAGCAGTATCACCTTCTGGTAACTTTACAGTTGATGTGTTATGAGGACACCCTGAACAGTAATACATAGAACGAGTTGCTAGTGATTGTGCATATACCCTATTATCGATATCACTTAAAATATTAATTTTAGTATTTGTAGATTCAATATTCATTTTTTTCGAATATCTATTAAAAAGTATTTTTGCTAAATGATCTGCTGTTAATTCTCCATAAGCAGGAATAAGATCCTTATTATTTTCATCATACTTTCCAACAATAATAGGCTTGTTAGAATGATTGTACATTTCTTCTTTCACTAACATTTCAATAAACGATCTCTTTTCTTCTATAACAAAAATATCATCTAATCCATTAGAAAATTTATTAATCATTGCAGAATCAACCGGGAAAGTTGCTCCAAGTTTCAGAATTCGAATGCCCACTTTATTTAAATAGTCAGTAGTCCATCCTAGAGATTCAAATGCTTCAATAATATCATAATAAGTCTTTCCAGCTGTTATAATTCCGAATTTATCTTGATTACCCTGAACGGTTATCTTATTAATAGGGTTACTAGCTAAAAAATGTTTAGCAGCTGTAATACGACCTAGATGAATTTCTTTTTCTGTCGGCAAGCTATGATGTCCTACTAATTTAGCATTCTGTGTATGCTTCCATGGTTGGCCATTATAAGTAAAATCAGGTATAGTAATATTGACTCGTTGCGGATCTACAAAAACACTACCAAATCCATCAGCAATATCTGTTACGATTTTAAATCCAGACCATAGGCCAGAGTATCTTGACATTTCATAGGCATAACGACCTAAATCAAGAATTTCTTGTATATTACCTGGATAAAATATAGGCATCATCGCATCAAATAATGCCGGCTCAGATTGTGAAGGTAGTGTAGACGATTTACAAGATGGATCATCCCCTGCTACTGCAAGCACTCCACCATTTTTACCTACTCCCAAGAAGTTGGCATGTCTAAATATATCTCCAGATCTGTCAACGCCAGGCGCTTTTCCATACCACATACCTAAAACACCATCATATTTTACATTGGATACCATTCCAGCCATTTGACTTCCATAAATTAAAGTGGCTCCTAAATCTTCATTAACACCAGGAATAAATTTGACATTATGTTCATCCAAAAGTTTTTTATTTTTTACAAGATTGATATCTAAAGTTCCAACTGGAGATCCGCGATACCCAGATACTAATGTTCCAGTGTTGATACCCTTAATAAGGTCTGCTCTGTGTTGGTCAAGAAGCAATCTGACGAGGGCTTGTATACCCGATAAGATTACTCTACCTTCAAATAGAGTATATTTGTCATCGAGACTAAAATTAGTCTTTAGAATTTTTCCTGTCATATAAGTTGTGTAATAATTGCCTAGTTACTTGCTAGTCAATTTAAAGATTTTTTTAATAGATTCTACAACTTTTTCAGGTGTTTCTTGCTGTATAAAATGACCTGCATCAGTTTTGACGGTCTTGGCTTGAGGAAGTAGTTTTGCTGTTCGCCTTCTTAACTTCCACATCACCGAATCATTCATTCCCCAAACAATCTCAGCTGGCCCCTTATATAATTTTAAAAATTCTTCCACTTCTTTTTCTATCAGTACGCTGGGATGATCCATATTATTAGGAACCATCCGAGCCAAAGCTAATGGTCCAATATTATCTTTAAACTTCCTAAATGGATATTTATAACTTTTTAAATCTTTTTTAGAATAAGAATTAGGGATACCTTCAAATAGCTTTAAGTAAGATTGTGGAAAATTAAAAATTCTAAACAGTAAATCACTTATAATTGGAGCCTGAGATAGTCCGTGGAACCAGGTTGGATTAAATCCGTCTTTTGGTGCTGTTAACGAGGTATTCATCACTACTAATCCGTCAATTTTTTTACCTGCTCTCATCGCACCAGCAACACCAATCATACCGCCCCAATCATGAATGACTAGGCCCACAGAGTCTTCTTTAATTGTTTTGAAAAAATTAGACATCCATTCTGTATGAGCTTCTAAAGAGTGTTCACTAATTTTAATTTTATCAGAAAATCCAAATCCAATTAAGTCTGGTACAATCAATCTAGCAGAAACATTATCAAGCTGATCTAATACCTTTTTATATAAATATCCCCACATAGGATTACCATGAACAAGAACAATAGGTTTACCACTTCCCTTTTCCATAACATGCATCTTTTTTGTACCTACGCTAATATCATAATGATTATAAGGTAGTTCTCGTAAAAGCCATTCAGGAATTTGATTATAATATTGTTTATTCATATGATTATAAAAAAAATAATAAAAAAAAGTTTTTAAACCTTGACTAAAATGAAAAAAATTAAATAATTTACCAGTGCCAACCAATCAGCTTTTCGAAAGCTTAAAGTATTTGCAAACAGTCTCTTTATTAGAGAGAAAATATACAATTATTTCGTATAACTGTGTATTGAATTGATTAATTAACAAGGGTAAGAGTATTATATTAGAATTATGGCAGAAGAAATTAAAATAAATTTTCCTACAGAAAATGAAGCAAATCCGAATATCGATTCGGATCTTAAAAATAAAATCTTAGGATTCAATATCAAAGAATCAATGGGTGAATCAAATCAAACAGATGTAGATGTATGTCCAGAAGAATTTGAAATCGATAAATATTATAAAGATGACGATCTAGGCAAAAGTGTACTAGAAATGAAATATTTAGCACCATGGGAAAAAAATCCATGGGATTTATGGAAACGTCAAGCTAAAGCATTAGCTGGAGTGGAAGAAACAAAAAAACTTCAAGAAAAATGGGAAGTTGCTTTCTTTGAAGCATTAAAAGATTTCAAATTTGTACCAGGTGGAAGAATTATGCATGGTGCAGGTAGAGAAGATATTACCACCACATTAAACAATTGCTATGTTGTAGGGATTAAGACAGATTCTATTAAATCTATATATGATTGTGTTATACAAGAAGCTATGACATACAAATATGGCGGTGGATGTGGACATGACTTATCTATCTTAAGACCTTCAGGAGCTGCTATCCTAGGTACGGGTGGTGACTCTTGTGGTCCTGTTGGTTTTATGAACCTATTTAGTGAAAATACAAATACTATAGCACAGCATGGTAGACGTGGTGCGAATATGCAAACGTTACGAGTTGACCATCCTGATATTCAGAAATTTATTGGAATCAAAACTGGTAATATCGATATGGTTAAATATTCAAATATATCCGTATTCTTAACAGATGATTTTATGGAAGCAGTTCAAACTGATTCTGATTTTGATTTACAATGGGGTGGCAAAGTTTATGAAACAGTAAACGCTAAAGAGCTTTGGATGAAGATTATCACACATGCTCACGCTAGCGCAGAGCCAGGGCTACTCTTCTGGGATACAATGAAAAAGTATCATAATGCAGAGTATTGTAGTCCTCTAATCTCAACTAATCCTTGTGCAGAACAACCTCTTCCTGATGGTGGATGTTGTAATCTTGGAGCTTTAAACCTAGAACGTTTTGTTGATGATAGCGGTAATTTTGATTTTGAAGGATTTCGTGAAACAACTGCTGTTGGATCAAGATTCTTAGATAATGTGATAGATTACAATATTAATCGTCATGCACTTGAAGATCAAAAACAAAATGCCATCAATGACAGAAGAGTTGGTTTAGGAATTCTTGGCTTAGGTGATATGTTAGTAAGAATGGGTATTAAATATGATTCAGATGAGGCATTGGAGACTATTGGCCAAATTATGAAAATTCATAGAGATACCGCATATGAAACTAGCGTCGAACTAGCAAAAGAAAAAGGTGAGTTTCCCAACTTTGATTGGGACGGATATTCTGAGAGTCTTTTTGTACAAGGTCTTCCACAGGAATTACAAGAAAAAATTAAAAATCATGGTATTAGGAATTCTACACTAACTACAGTAGCTCCAACAGGAAGTGGTGCTATTATTGCAAGAGTAACATCTGGAGTAGAACCAATCTTTGCTACTTCTTACAAAAGAAAAGTGAAGAAGAATGATAGTCTTGGAAAAGAATTTGATACATTCACCGTATATCATCCTGTAGTGAAAGAAATGTTCAGTGGTGATAAAAATCTACCTGATTATGTAGTTACTGCACATGATGTAGATCCATATTTCAGAGTAAAAATGCAGGGTGAAGTTCAAAAATATATTGATAGCTCAATCTCTTCTACTGTTAATCTAGCAGAGGATACTACCGTAGAAACTATAGCTGACATTTATATGACAGCCTATAAAGGAAATCTAAAAGGTATTACAGTTTATAGAGAAGGATCTAGAGAAGGCATTCTTATTACTGATAAGAAAGTTGAAGAAGGAAACGCTCAAGAAGCAACAGATGATACTAAGAAAACAGCTAGAAATAGACCTCAAATTACTACCGGAAAAACAAGAAGAATGCGAACCGGAGATGGAACACTTTATATCACTGTTAATGAAGATGAAAATGGATTATGTGAAGTATTTACAGCTATTGGAAAAGCAGGTGGAACTGTTGCTGCTCAAACAGAAGCAATCAGTCGATTAATATCTTTAGCATTAAGATCTGGCGTAGATCCAAATAGCATAATCAATCAATTAAAAGGAATTAGTGGACCTAATCCAACATGGGAAGATGGACAATTAATTCTATCAACTCCAGATGCTATTGGAAGAGCTTTAGAAACTTTTCTCGATGGTGAAGAAAATCCGAACTTAAAAAATAAAGTTCAATTTGAAATAGCAGAGGAACTTACTCAATCAAAAAAAGCTAATGGAATACACTGTATTGACTGTGATGGAGATGAAGTAGTCAATGAAGGCGGTTGTTACATATGCAAAGATTGTGGTTGGTCTAAGTGCGAATAAATAGATTTTAATTATCTAAAATTTCTTTTTCTTTAGCTTCTTGATTTGCATTAAGCCTTTTAATAAAAGAATCTGTAACATCTTGCATTTGATCAATAAACCTTTTCATATCATCTTCAGGAATTTTTTCATCTTCTTCTATCTTTTTAACAGATTGAATAATCTCTCTACGAATATTTCTCACTGAAATTCTTCCATCTTCAATAATTTTTGAAGCAACCTTTACTAAATCTTGTCTTCTTTCTGCTGACAAAGGAGGAAAAGTAATCATAATACTATTACCATTATTTGAAGGGTTAAGACCTAAATCTGTTTCTAAGATTCCTCTTTCGATGTCATCAATAGCTGTTTTGTCAAATGGTTGTATACTGATAGTAATTGCATCCATTATAGATATATTTGCAATCTGATTTAACGGTGTATCAGTGTCATAGTACTTTACCAAAATCTTATTGAACATATCAGGATTAGCTCTTCCTGTTCTGATCTTACCTAATTCTGATGCAACAAATATAATTGTTTGCTCCATCTTAGTCTTTGCAAGTTGAATATTTTGATTTAACATAGTTAGCTAATCATTGTCCCTATATCATTATTAGAAAGTGCATTATATAAATTACCTTCTTTTGTAATGTCTAAAACAAGAATAGGCATATTATTTTCCTTACATAAAGTTATCGCAGTTAAATCCATAATTGCTAATTCTTTTTCTAAAACTTCTGAGAAAGAAATATTAGTATATTTTTTAGCTTCAGGATTTTTAATAGGATCTGATTCATATACTCCATCTACTTTTGTAGCTTTAACTAGCAGTGAACAATCAAGTTCTATGGACCGTAATGCAGCTGCACTATCTGTACTAAAAAATGGATTACCAGTGCCACCTGCAATAATAACTATTCTACCCTTTTCTAGATGTCTAATAGCTCTTCTTCTTATATATGGCTCTGCAATTTTAGGGATATCAATCCCTGATAGAGTTCTAGTTTCTAAGCCTAACTGTTCAAGAGAGTCTTGAAGAGTAACAGAATTAATAACTGTCCCTACCATACCTATATAGTCTGCTGTCACTCTATCCATACCCTTTTCAGAAGCATCTCTTCCTCTAAAAATATTTCCTGCACCTAAGACAATTCCTATATCAAGATCTAATTTTTTTAAAGCAGCTACTTCTTTTGCAAGTTGTTGTGCAATTTTAGGATCAATACCATAAACATGATTTCCAGAAAGAATCTCCCCACTAAGCTTAAGAAGAATTCTTTTTTTATTTTTTTGTGACATTAATTATTAGACTGTTCACCTAAAGCAAAGCGAACAAAGCGATTAATAGTGATATTCTCTCCAAGCTTGGAGACTCCTTCTTGAATTAATTGTCCAATTGTAACATCTGGATTTTTTACAAATGACTGATGAACAAGACAATTATCTTCTTTGAATTTTTTTAATTTACCTTCAACAATTTTTTCCACAACATTGTCTGGCTTCCTACTAGACTTTGCTTGATCTGTATAAATTTCTTTTTCTTTAGCAATAAGCTCTTCAGATAAGCTACTCTCATCAATAGCCATTGGATTTGAAGCTGCAATCTGCATCGCAACATTGTTCGCTAATTCTAAAAAGCCATCAGTCTTTGCAACAAAATCTGTTTCACATCCTATTTCTAATAAAACACCTAACTTGCTACCGTGATGAATATAAGAAACAACTAAACCTTCGTTTGCATCTCTTGAAGATTTTTTTTCTGCTTTTGCAATTCCAGATTTTCTTAAGAAATCTACTGCTAAATCTAAATCTCCCTTAGAATCGACTAGAGCTTTTTTGCAATCCATCATTCCAGCTCCGGTTCTTTCTCTTAGAGTCTTAACTAGATTTGCATCAATACTCATAAAATTACGCTTCCTTTTTTTCTTCGACTTGCTTTTTTGCTTCTTCAGCTTTAACATTTTTCTGTGCAACATCTATGATAGCATTGGCTATTTCTGCTACCAATAACTGTATAGTCCTGATAGAGTCGTCATTAGCAGGAATTGGATAGTTACATAGCGTTGGGTCTGTATTAGAATCAACAATACATACTATTGGAATTTCAAGTTTTTGTGCTTCTTTTATGGCAATAGATTCTGTTTTACCATCTACGATTACAATCATACTTGGTAATTTTTTCATATCTTTAATGCCTCTATGCTGATCTGAAAGCTTAATCTTTTCACGATTTAACTTTAAAATTTCTTTCTTTGTTAAATCTTCAAATATTGTTGATCCTTCTTTCTCTAAAGAGTGCAATCTCTTAATACTCTTTTTGACTGTAGAGAAATTAGTTAATGTTCCCCCAAGCCATCTTTCCACTACATAGAACATACCGCATCTATCAGCTTCTTGCTGTATAACGTCCTTAGCATGCTTTTTAGTACCAACAAAGAGTATCTCTCCATTCTTTTCTACAGTACTTGTAATAAATTCTAAAGCTTTTTCAAGACCTTCAAGAGTGTGATCTAAATTAATAATATCAATGCCATTTTTTTGAGAGATGACATAGTCTTTAAAATTTGGATCCGTTTTGCTTGAAACGTGCCCAAAATGAGCACCAGAGCTTAATAAATCTTCTTTTGTAATTTTGTGCATATATTTTATCTCTTAGAGAATTGGAATTTCTTTCTCGCTCCAGGTTGACCGTATTTTTTTCTTTCCACTTCTCTAGCGTCTCTTGTTAATAGACCATGTGATTTTAATTGAGGTCTAAATTCTGCATCTACTTTTAAAAGAGCTCTTGCTATTCCAAGTTGGATTGCACCGGCTTGACCAGTTAAACCTCCACCAGAAACATTAATCTTTAAATCGTATTTATCTTTAAGATTTAATACTTCTAGAGGTTTCATAGCATGAATAACTAGAGATTCTCTTTTTAAATATGAATTAATGTCAGATTTTTTATTAACAGTGAAAGTTCCAGATCCATCGAATAAATAAACTCTTGCAGTTGAATTTTTTCTTCTTCCAACTCCATTAAACAATTCTTTTTTCATTAAATAGAACTCCATTCAGTCGGTTGTTGTGCTTCATTTTCATGATTAGAATCTTTATAAACTCTAAGATGTGTCAAAATTTCTCTACCTAACCTATTCTTTGGTAACATTCCTTTTATAGCATTTACAACTACCTTATCTGAATCATTTTTCATTAAATCTTTATAATTAGTAAACTTAACTCCTCCTGGATAACCAGAATGACTAAAATACTTTTTTGAGTCAGCTTTATTGCCAGTTACTCTTATTTTATCTGCATTTACTATAATAACAGCATCTCCCATATATAAATTAGGAGCATAATTAGGTCTATGTTTTCCTCTTAAGATTTGAGCAACTTGAGATGCAAAACGCCCCAATACCTGATTGTCGGCATCTAGCAACCACCATTGTTGCTTTATATCTTTAGCTGATACTGTATTTGTTATCTTTTTCATTAAAGTCTCAAAAATGCTCCAAAACTTAATTGATGTGATTCCATTAGTCAATGATTAATGATAGGTAAATTTATAAGGTATAAAACTTACTTTTCGATACTACATATTTAACTTTTCCAATCAACTCGCGACCAATGAATGGAGAGTTTGAGGATTTAGAGTAAATATCTGTATTTGAGAAAGTCCATTTTTGATTTGGGTCAAGAATAGTAATCTGAGCTTTTTTGCCTATTTCAAATAAATCTCTGTCAATATTCATAACTTTTCTTGGATTAACTGTCAATTTTTCAATTAAAGATTTTAAGCTCATTCCATTATTCTTTACTAATACTTTATTAACAGCACCAAAACAGCTTTCTAGGCCAATCATACCAAATTCTGCATCATCAAAGGTGGTTTCTTTGTCTTCTAGTCTATGTGGAGCGTGATCTGTAGCAATACAATCAATTATACCACTCTTAATACCTTCAATAAGCTTCTTTCTATCAGCTTTTCCTCTAATTGGTGGGCCAACCTTTAGATTTGTATTAAAATCTTCAATATCTTCATCTGAGAAGTAGAGGTGATGAGGAGAAACCTCAGAAGTAATAAGATTGTCTTTAGATTTAAATTGTTTAATTAAATCAACAGCTTCTTTTGTAGAAACATGGAGGACATGTAGCCTAGCATTTAAAGATGATGCTAATAATAAATCTCTATAAACCATTATCGCTTCAGCTAAACTTGTATTCCCTTTTAGACCTAAATTGCTTGATGTTTTACTTGCATTCATAACGCCATCATTTCTTAAATAGGTATCTTCAGAATGGTTTAGAATAGGAACATCAATCATTTGAGCATATCTTAGTGCTAAGCTCATAAATTGAGGATTTTGTATTGGCATTCCATCATCAGTAAAAGCAATCGCACCATTCTTCTTCATTAACATCATTTCCGTAAGATGTTCACCTTCTAAATTTTTTGAAACTGCACCAATTGGAAAAATATCGATAGGTAAATTTTTACTCTTACTTGCTATATAATATATATGCTCTGGGGAATCAATAACTGGATTTGTATTTGGCATTGTACAAACTTGTGTGAATCCTCCTGCAATTGCAGCTATAGATCCTGATGCTAAATTTTCCTTATCTTCTCTTCCTGGTTCTCTAAAATGTACATGAATATCGCAAAAACCATGAGTAACAATTAAACCTTCACAGTCAACCACATTATAATCTTTCCCTCTTGATGGTATGGAATCTGCAATTCTAGAAATTGTACCATTTTGAATTAACAAATCTCCAATAAATGTTTTTTTTGAGAATGGATCAATTATTCTACCACCTTTTAACAATAATTTTTTTGTATTTTGATTATCTATCATAATTTTTCCGATTTATCTCCTAGCAGAAGATAGAGAATAGACATTCTTGATGCTACGCCATTCAATACTTGGTCAAGAATGACTGCATTATCTGAATCTGCAACTTTACTATCAATTTCTACTCCTCTGTTCATAGGACCTGGATGCATAATAACTATATCCTTCTTTAATTTACTTACTCTTTCGTAAGTCAAGCCAAACTCGCTATGATACTCTCTTTTAGATGGAATTCGACCTAAATGCATTCTTTCAAGCTGAATACGTAGTCCAATTACTACATCACACCAATTTAAAACTTCATCAATGTTATGCGTAATATTTACTCCTAATTGTTTTGCATTACTTGGTAGTAGTGTACTAGGACCACAAACTACAATCTCAGCTCCTAATTTTTGAAGAGCAAAAATATCACTTCTTGCCACCCTGCTATTTAGAATATCTCCTATAATACCCACTTTTAAATTTTTGATCTTACCAAATTTTTCCTTTAATGTTACCATATCTAGAATAGCTTGTGTAGGATGTTCATGAGATCCATCTCCTGCATTAATAACAGAACCATCTATATATTCAGTTAATTTTAATGCTGATCCAGGATGTCCGTGTCTAATAACAGCTCCATCTATTTTCATTGCATCAATGTTTTGAATAGTATCTTTTAAAGTTTCTCCTTTTTTCACACTGCTCGTTGATGAAGAAAAATTAATACTATCTGCCCCAAGTCTTTTTTCAGCTAGCGTAAAACTAATTTTTGTTCTTGTAGAGTCTTCAAAAAACATATTAACAATCGTCTTTCCCTTCAATAGGATTGCTTTTCTCTCTGGACTCTCTAGGATTTCTTTAAATTTGAATGAAGTATCAATTATTTTATTCAAATCAGAGGTTGGAAAATTTTCTAAACCGATAAGATGTTTGCTTTTGAGCATAAATTTTCTCTAATTCTCGGAAACTTAGTTCATTTCAACTAATTTATCAACTATATCATTAACACCGATATTATCCATATCAAATATGTTATGAAAACTCTGGTTATCGAACCATTTCATCTGTCTTTTTGCATACTGCCTTGTACGAATATGAATTTTTTCTATAGTATTTTCTATTGATATCTCTTTATCTAAGTATAATGATATTTCATTAAAACCTATATAATCTATATGATCAATATTATATTTTTTATCTCTAATATATTGAACTTCCTCTATCATACCACTGTCCATCATAGACAAAATTCTTTGGTAAATTCTCTTTTCCAGATTTTTTCTTGACATTTTTAGGTAAACGGTATAAAAATTTTTAGAAAAATTACTTTTTTTATTATCAGACTTAAAATTCTCTGTCATATTCTTACCTGTAATTTTATAAATCTCAAGAGCTCTTATCAGTCTTTTTTTATTATTCGGGTGAACTTTTTTAGAATATTCAGAATCAATGGAGACTAGCTGTTTATACAGTTCATCTGACTTTCCATTATTATATTCCTCTTCAAGAAAGGACCTGATATTCGCATCTGTCTTGCTACCAGTAAAAATACCCTCTACTAATGATTTTAAGTATAGTCCAGTACCTCCACAGAGAATAGGTGTTTTTTTATTGTCTAAAATTGTTATGATTGTTTTATCTATTAATTGAACATATTCGCCAGCTGATACTGACTCATTTAGATCTTTCGTTCCAACTAAATGATGCTTAACACTATTTAACTCTTCTTTGGATGGTTGAGCAGTTCCAATTGGAATCATTTTATAAATTTGCCTGGAATCCAGACCAATAATTTCACTATTTAATTTTTTAGCTAATTTTATTGATAAACTTGTTTTACCTATACCAGTAGGACCAACTATTGCAAAGAAATTTGTCAAACCAAATTTATGCCTGTTAATAGATTAAAAATCAACTTTGCTGGCTCAAATATAATAATACTAAAAATACTTAATCCGCCAATTAATGATAGCAGTACTAAGCCCATAAGTACGCGTGGACCATAATATTCAATCTGATATAGTGTACGAGGGTCTCTAATAAATAAAGGTAGTATTCTTGACCCATCTAAAGGAGCAATCGGAATAAGATTAAATAAAGCTAAAACAATGTTTATAAAAATAAAAAATACCATCGCACTATTAAATAGCTCGGGAATATTAAAAGGAGCAATAGTCGAAAATCTTAAAAAGAGAGAACCTATCGTTGCTAACAAAATATTAGAAGCAGGACCTGCAATTGCAATCAACATCATATCTTTCTTAGGATTAGATAGATTGCGCATATTCACAGGTACAGGTTTTGCCCAACCAAATCCGAGGAAATATAATGCTAAAGTTCCAATTGGATCTAAATGACTAAATGGATTTAAATTCATCCTATCCTGATAATAAGCTGTATAATCACCCAAATAATAAGCTACTCGGGCATGAGCATATTCATGAAAAGTTAATGCAAATATAATGCATGGCATTACTATTAATTGCATCTCTAATGGTGCGCTTGCTATTCCCATATCAAAAAATAGTTAATTCTTATCCTTTTGAAAAGCTTTCATATACTCACTCTCAATAAATTCTCGTGATAAGTGAGTATAAATTTCTGTAGTTGATATATCAGCATGACCAAGAAGTGCTTGTACTTCTACTAAATTTGCCCCTCCATCAATTAAATGTGTCGCGAATGAATGTCTGAAAGTATGTGGAGATATTTTTTTAGGAATACCAGCTTTATCAATATACTTTTTCACAGATTGCCAAATTGCAGCTCGAGTTAATGGTAATCCATTATTACTTAAGAACACAAAATTAGATCCTTTTGTTGATCGTTCAGACAAAATTCTGCGTGATTGGGTTAAATATCGCTCTAGCCATCGTCTTGCATAATAAGTAAGTGGAATCATTCTTTCTTTGTTTCCTTTACCAAAAAAACGAATAAGATTTAAATCAAATTGTATATTATTAATTTTTAGATTACACAATTCACTTACCCTTAGTCCTGAAGAATATAACATCTCAAGTATGCATCTATCTCTAAGTCCCAATAATTCGTTATCAGTATTCTCAGATTGAGAAAATACTTTATTTATTTCATCTACAGTTAATACCTCTGGCAAAGTTTTCGGTACCTTAGGTGTAAAAACTCCATTCAGTGGATTGTTTTTAATAATTTTTCTATCTAATAAAAATATAAAGTATGAAGAAAGAGAAGAAAATTTTCTCTTCACTGATCTAGGAGATAATTTTTTCTTTGAAAGCTGTCTAAAAAAAGCCTTTGTATGCTTGCTATCAGCAACAACATCCTTGAAGTTAATTTTATTTTTTTCTAAAAAAGTATTAAAAGATTTTAAATCAGATAGATATGCACTAATAGTATTATCAGAATAATTTCTTTCGATTTTTAACATTCTAGAGAAATCATCTAAATTAATTAACATCTCTATCCAATTAATTCAATATAAGATTTTGCATCAAGTAATCGAGATTGATCAGCACCATCTTCTAGTTTAATCTTAACCATCCAACCATTTTTATAAGGGTCTTCGTTTACTTGTTCTGGAGTATCATTCAAATCTTCATTCACTTCAATAACTTTTCCTGTTAATGGCATATACATATCTGAAACAGTTTTTACAGCTTCAATTGTGCCAAAAATATCTCCGTTGCTAAAATTTTCATCTATAGCAGGAAACTCTAAAAAAATAATATCTCCTAATTCGCTTTGCGCAAAATCTGTAATGCCGATAGTAGCGATATTGCCACTTATTTCGACCCATTCGTGCTCAGACGTATACATCAAATTCTCTGGATGATTCAATTTTCTCCCCTTTCAATTTTTTTTAGAAAATTACTTAAAAAATTTATGTCAAAATTTCCATTAAGAAAGTCCTTATTTGATAAAATCATTTCCAATAATGGTAGTGTTGTATTTGGTCCTTCAATAAAAGTTTCTTGTAACGCTCTTTGCATCTTAATAACAGCTTTTTCTCTTGTGGTAGAATGAACAATTAACTTTCCAAGCAAAGAATCATAAAATGGAGGTATTTCGTATCCTGCATAAATATAGGAATCAATTCGTACGCCAATTCCTCCTGGAAAATTAAGAGAATCGATTTTTTTAGGTGAAGGAATAAAATTATTAAAAGGATCTTCTGCGTTTAATCGACATTCAATGGAATGTCCTTTGCTTCTAATCATTTCTTGGGTAAAAGACATCTCTTTGCCATAATGCATCTTAATTTGCTCTTTTACTAGATCTATCATATATACCATTTCTGTTACGGTATGCTCTACTTGAATTCTTGTATTCATTTCAATAAAATAAAAATTCTTATCTTCGTCTACTAAAAATTCAACAGTTCCAACTCCAACATAATTTACTTTTTTAGCTAAATGTATAGATTTTGACGTTAAAGCCTCTCTTAACTCTTCATCAACAAAACCAGATGGACATTCTTCAATCAATTTTTGATGATTTCTTTGAATTGAACATTCGCGCTCACCTAAATGAACATAATTACCAAACTTATCTCCTAAGATCTGAACTTCAATATGGCGGCCATTCTTAATAAATTTTTCTACATATATCTCGGGATTATTAAAAGCCTTACTTGCTTCAGATTGTATAATACTAAATCCTTTTTCTGCTTCTGAAGCATTATTTAATACTCGCATCCCTTTTCCGCCGCCGCCGCCAGCAGATTTTAGCATAACTGGATATCCAATATTATTCGAAATTTCAAGTAATTCATCTACAGAACTCAAAACACTACTTCCTAGGACAATAGGAACTTCTGAATCTTCCGCAACTTTCCTTGCATTAACTTTATCTCCCATCAAATCAATAGTTTCAGAATCTGGTCCAATAAAACAAAATCCATTTTCTTCACAGATTGTACTGAATTGAGCATTCTCTGCTAAAAATCCATAACCAGGGTGAATTGCATCTGTATTAGAAATTTCAGCAGCAGCAATAATTCTAGGGATATTTAAATAACTCTCTAATGGAGGACCTTTGCCAATACATATTGCTTCATCTGCAAACTTTACATGTAAAGAGAATTGATCTGCTTTAGAATAAACCGCTACAGTTTTAATGCCCATTTCTTTACATGCACGGATTACTCTTATAGCAATCTCGCCTCTATTTGCAATCAGTATTTTTTTGAACATATTTTATTCAGAATAATTTAAGATAAACAAGGGCTGGTCAAATTCAACTGGACTACCATCCTCAACAAGAATCTCTTTAATAGTTCCATTTCTTTCACATTGAATTTCATTCATAATTTTCATTGCTTCTACAATGCAAATAGTATCTCCCTCATTTACTGAACCATTAATCTCAACAAATGATTTAGAATCTGGATCTGGAGAGGAATAAAATGTTCCAGGCATAGGTGAACGTACAGTGAATGTATTTGCATCTATTTTTGGAGTATCATTCTCTTCTTTTTCAACAGATACGCTAGGTTTATCTTGGGTTGAAGTAATTACATCTGGTGCTACATTACTAAAATCAGAATTAATAATTGGCGGAGTTTTAGTAACTTTTATTTTCCTAAACCAAAATCTGACTTCTATCTCATTAATATCACTATTTTCTAGTATATATATGACTTCTTTTAATCTATCTTTCCACATAAAATTATTGTTTTACTCTTTCAGAGTAAGTACCAGATTTTGTATCAATTTTTAATAAGTCTCCTTCATTAATGAATAAAGGAACTTGGAGCTCAAGCCCTGTCTCCATTTTAGCAGGCTTTGTTGCATTTGTAGCCGTATTTCCTCTATATCCAGGATCTGTTTGTACAACCTTGAGAATTACTTTTACGGGAAGATTAATATTGATAATATCGTCACCATCAAAAACAAGGTCTATGTTATCTCCTTCTTTAATATATTGATGCTCATCCTTCATTAATAATTCAGAAACTTCAACCTGATTGAAAGTCTGATTATCCATAAAGATATAATTATGAGAATCTTTATATAAATACTGAAATTGACTCGAAGTAACTCTAATAAATTCTACTTTAACTCCTGCATTAAAAGTTTGATCAATTACTTTTCCTGACTGAATATTTTTTAATTTTGTTCTAACAAACGCTGGTCCTTTTCCTGGCTTTACGTGTTGGAACTCTACAACTTTCATTCTTGAATTCTTAAAGTTTAATATAGATCCATTTCTTATATCTGCCGTTGTACTCATGGTAAGAACTTAATTTATTTAATTTCTTTATAACAGTTTTCTTACAATTTTTTTTGCTAATTCTAAATCATATTTTTTTTCAGAATTACCGTACTCTTTATTGGCAAATTTTACAGAGTCAATTTTTTCTAATAGATAGATTAAATCTTTATCATCAAAAAAATTTCTTAACTCTTGAGAGGTCATTTCAAATGAAATGATATAATATTGATTCTCAAGATACTTCTTTAGAATTATAGATAGCTTATTATAGAATATATCAGAAGATACATCATCAAACTTCAATTTATTTAATTTTCTAACTGAATCTTTTTTTGGATTTTTATTAAAAAACTGAATTGCACTCAAAGGATTATCTTTATCTCTTTTTCTCCATAGATATAATATAAAAAGTAGTAGAAATAATATAATTGATATTAAAACTAATCTATAGACATCATAAGGAAATTTAATATCTTTTATAGGCTTATCTTTTTGAATATTAGATATAGTACTATCAATTACAGATTCTATTTTTATATCTATAGAATCCGTACTAAATATTGTAACATCAATTGAATCTGGAAAATTAATACTAAAAAAATATGGTGGTATGACTGTTTTACCTGTATCCCAGAAAGTTATCTCAAAATTAACAAATAAAGACTGGTCCAGAGTATCTATATTCGAACTTTTAATCAATACTTTCGAAGAATCAGATACCCACAACGAAGAATCAGACCATGCCATCTCTTCAATAGAATAATATTCATCAAGATTATTCAAACTGATATTAAGATTTACAGGATAACCAATCTCTGTTTTCTCAAGATCTATCTTATAACTTAAATTGGTTTCATTCGGATTGTTTGTACAGCTGAATATGAAAAATGATAAAAATATAATAATTCTAATCATGGATTAAGTACGTTTAGCTCTTCTTTTAAAAAAATGAGTAAGTGCTTTAATATAATCTTCATTAGTTCCTATCTGTATTAAATCAAACCCGATATTCTTGCATTTTTGTGCAAAATTATTTAATCGTTCAGAAAAATCTTTTGAAAAATCAGATCTTATTTTTTCATTAGATGTGTCAATCCATATTCTCTCATTTGACTCGGAGTTATGTACTTGAATTAGTCCTAAATCTGGAAATTCTTTCTCAAATATATCATATATCTGGACACCTATTACATCATGATTAAAATTTAAATACTTCATTTCTGTCCAAAAGTTTTTATCCATAAAATCTGATATTATAAACATTACATTTTTTCTTTTAGAAATTTTACTTGCAAATTCAAGAGCTTTTTTAATTGATGTCTGACTTTGTTTTTTATCATAGTTATGATTTACTAGGTCAGTTATTAAGCGCAATACATGAGATTTACCCTTCTTTGGAGGTATATACTTTACTATATCATCACTAAATAGAATTAATCCAACTTTATCGTTATTTTTAATAGCAGAAAATCCTAGCATTGCTGCAATTTCAATCCCTAAATCAATTTTTAGCTTACTTTTAGATCCAAAGACGCCTGAACTACTAACATCAATAAGAAGTAAGACTGTAAGTTCTCTTTCTTCTTCAAATATCTTAATATAAGGCTTTCCTGTTCTTGCCGTGACATTCCAATCAATAAATCTAATATCGTCCCCATGTTGATATTCTCTTACTTCAGAAAAAGTCATTCCGCGACCTTTAAAATTGGAATGATAATCTCCACCAAAAAAATCATTTACAATATTTTTGGTTCTGATTTCTATTTGTCGAACTTTTTTTAGTATATCTTTAGACATAAGCTAAAATTATGGAACAGGGATTTCTTTGAATAGTTGATCAATCAATTCTTCTGATGTGATTTCTTCTGCTTCTGCTTCGTAAGATAATAACATTCTGTGTCTTAAAACGTCTTTTCCTATATATCTTATATCTTCTGGAATAACATATCCTCTTCCATCGATAAACGCTTTTGCCTTAGCTGCTAACACTAAATTAATAGATGCTCTAGGAGAAGCTCCAAAGCTAATTAAATCCTTTAATTGTCCCAATTTAAATCGCTCAGGATCCCTTGTCGCAAATACAATATTCAATATATAGTCTAAGATCTTAGGCGAAATATAAATATCATTAAGAAGGGCTTGAGCTTCTAAAATTGTTTTAGAATTGACTACAGATTTCTGCTTTGTATCTATATTAGTTTTAGCTACTCTAAATAAAATCTTCTTCTCTTCTTCCATTGATGGATAGTCAACAAGAACTTTTAACATAAAGCGGTCTACTTGCGCTTCAGGTAACGGATATGTTCCTTCTTGTTCAATAGGATTCTGTGTTGCTAAAACAAGAAAAGGTAAATCAAGTTTAAAAGTTTCTTCACCAATAGTAATTTGTCTTTCTTGCATTGCTTCAAGCAAAGCGCTTTGAACTTTAGAAGGGGCTCTATTAATTTCATCTGCTAGAATAATATTAGAAAAAATAGGTCCTTTTTTTGTCATAAAATCACCAGTTTTTTGATTATATATTAAAGTTCCAAGCAAATCAGCTGGTAACATATCTGGAGTAAATTGAATTCTTTGAAATTCAGCATTAATCAAATTAGCTACAGTATTAATAGTTAAGGTTTTAGCTAAACCAGGGACTCCCTCTAATAAGATATGCCCATTAGATATCACAGATATTAAAATCTTATCTATAAGTTCATCTTGACCAACAATAACTTTTCCAATACCCTCTTTGAGATCTTTAACAAATGTTGACTTCTTTGCAATTTTTGAATTCAACCGATCTAGCGCACTTTTATTCATCATTTTCCTTCTTTATAGTATGCTGAGTTTCAAATGTGCTATTTGTTAATGGCACTAAAAACCCATTACTTTTTTTTATATTTAGCTCTCCAGCTAAATCTAATACATTTTTTCCAGAGATTGAGACCATTAAATCTGTTATCCCGTTAAGATTATTATTCTCTAATTTTGCAAAATAGATATCTGTTCCATTTACTGTTAAATCTAGATATGGTTCCAATATTTCTTGAAAATTAATAGATCCCGCAATCTGTAAATTAGGTTTTTTTTGTAGCTTCAATTTTATTTTTGGATTAGTAACAGAGCCTAAAAAATTAATCTGACCTATATTATCGATAATATTAAGGTCTAAGTTTAAATTTCTGATAGGTTCAGGTTTCAGCTCTACTGGAAATCTTTCTAAATCCATCTTAGTATCTCTCACTCTTAAGATTCCATTTAATATCTGAGTATTTTCAGGCGTTGCAACTTCTTCATCTTTAATATTTATATCAAAATAAACTGTTTCATTTTTATCTTGAAGCAAAACTACTTCTTCGAAAAATTGACCTATATAATCAGCTGGAAAATCTTTATGAGACTCTAAGTGAATAGAATAGCTCTGAATATCTGACGCATTCTCGAATTGATTCATATCTAATGTCATAGAAAAATTTCCTATCTCTAGATCTCCATCAAATAATACTCCATTATCTGCTTTAATACTGAGTGGAAAAAATTGACTACTCTTTGATGAGTCATTATTATCAGAACTATTAAAATTCTTTATATTTAAAACGGGTTCATTTAAATGAATGTTTATGCTACCAATTGAAGAGTAAAGTATTTTTTCTGTATTGAAAAAATTACTGCCTAATAACATAATATTGACATAGGATAGACTAGTTCTTAGCGATACATTATCTGCCTTTAGAAAGCTCTCATCACTCTTATTAATGGTAATATTTTTTAATAATAGATATACATCAACTCTATCAGTGTCAGCAACAAGGTTGATAGTTGATGATGGGTCAAAATCGATATTATACTGTTTTGACAAAGAAGCAACAGTAGAATTTGACTTATTAATTTCAAATTCTAATCCTTTTCCTATATATATGTATAAGGAAATACTAATAATGATAAGGAATAGAAAGAAAGTTGCTACTATACTAAAGAACGTTTTGAATATTTTTCTTATTAGGCTATTCATTTGTTCAAAAACTAACTATTAATAGCCTAATAAAAAATCTAAAATCTAATCTTCAACAACTTCAAAGTCTGCATCTTCAATCTTTTTATCATCTTGTTTTTTTGATGAAGATTCAGGCCTTGGAGCTTCTTGTGGAGGCTCTGTTCCATCTGTAGAATTTGCATACATACTAGAAGACTTAGAACTCCATACAGAATTTAAATTCTCAATTTCTGTCTTGATGTCATCGATGTTACCTGATGTATTAGCTGCTTTTAGTTTATCTAAAGACTCATTGAGATCTTTTTTATCATCTTCGCTTAATTTATCGTCTAGATCTTTCATTTGTTTTTCTGTTTGATAGACTAATTGCTCTGCTTGATTCTTAGTTTCAATCTCTTCTTTTTTAATCTTGTCTTCAGCTTCATGTTTCTTAGCATCACTAACCATCTTCTCAATTTCTTGATCAGACAACCCGCTTTGAGCTTCTATTCTAATGCTTTGCTCTTTAGCGGTAGCTTTATCTGTAGCTTTTACACTTAAAATACCATCAGCATCCATATCAAATGTTACTTCAATTTGTGGAGTGCCTCTTGGTGCAGGAGGAATACCATCTAAATGGAACCTTCCAAGACTTTTATTGTCCTGGGCTAACTGTCTCTCTCCTTGAACTACATGAATCTCTACCATTGGTTGATTATCTGCTGCAGTACTAAAGATTTGCGATTTCTGAGTTGGAATGGTTGTATTTTTTTCAATTAAACCTGTTGCAACACCACCCATCGTTTCAATACCTAAAGTTAATGGAGTCACATCAAGCAATAACACGTCATCCACATCACCTGCTAATACACCTGCTTGTATAGCTGCTCCAAGAGCTACTACTTCATCAGGATTAACACTTTGATTTAGCTCTTTGCCAAATATTTCTTTTACCTTATCTTGAACTGCAGGAATTCTAGTTGAACCACCAACTAAAATTACCTCATTAATATCTTTAGCAGCAAGCTTAGCATCCTTTAATGCCTGCTTACATGGCCCGACCACTTTCTCAACAAGATCTGCAACTAATTGCTCAAAAGTAGCTCTTGTTAAAGTAATATTTAAGTGTTTTGGACCTGATGAATCAGCAGTAATAAAAGGTAAATTAATTTCTGTCTGCTTTGAAGATGAAAGTTCTTTTTTGGCACTTTCCGCTGCTTCTTTCAATCTTTGTAAGGCCATCGGATCTTTTCTTAAATCAATACCTTCATTCTTTTTGAATTCATCAGCTAACCAATCAACAACTTTTTGATCAAAATCATCTCCACCTAATCTTCCATCACCATTACTTGCATTGACCTCTATTGTTTGACCTTCGTCATTAAGAATATCAAGGATAGAAATATCAAAAGTACCTCCACCTAAATCGAATACAGCTATTTTTTCATCTTTCTTTTTATCAAATCCATAAGCTAATGAGGCAGCAGTTGGCTCATTAATAATTCTTTTAACGTTTAATCCTGCAATCTTTCCAGCATCTTTAGTTGCCTTTCTTTGTGAATCGTTAAAATATGCAGGTACAGTAATAACGGCATCAGTAACATCAGTTCCAAGATATTGCTCAGCCATTTGTTTCATTTTTTGTAAAACCATAGCACTGATTTCTTGTGGTTGATATTTTTTACCATTTGCCTCTACATGAACTTTAGTGCCATCTACAGCAACTTTATACGCAACTTCTTTTATATCTTTTTTGATTTCGGCAGGAGTTCTACCCATAAATCTTTTAATTGAATAAATAGTATTATTTGGATTAGTTACAGCTTGACGTTTTGCAGGATCACCCACTAAACGATCTCCCTCTTTTGTAAAACCTACCACTGATGGCGTAGTTCTTCCACCTTCAGGACTAGTAATAACAGTAGGTTCTCCACCTTCCATTACCGCTACACAAGAGTTTGTTGTACCTAAATCAATTCCAATTATTTTTCCCATAAAAATCTCCTAATATTTTAGTTTTCGCTATTTTAATAGATGCAAAGAGCATGCCAAGAGAATATATATGTCATATATGACAAATTATGTGCCTATATGGCACATATAAGACTTTATTTTATAATTATAAGAGGATTCCATCATATAGGTTCATTTTTTTATCACCTATATTAAATACCTTTTTATCATGAGTGGCAATGACAAAAGTTAGATTAAAATCATGATTTAATTTTTGAAACAACTCAATCATTTTAATAGCATTGTGCTCATCTAGATTCCCTGTTGGCTCATCTGCTATTACTATTGAGGGCTTATTGATAATAGCTCGCATTGCAGATATTCTTTGTTTCTCTCCTCCAGAAAGATCTAAGGGAAAAGATTTTTTACGATTTGATAAATCAAAATAATCAAATAACTCATTTACATAAGCCTCATCAATCTTTTTACCTGCTATAAGCGTTGGAATAGTCACATTTTCAACAACATTCAATTCTGATATTAAATTATGAAATTGAAATATAAATCCAATATGAGTATTTCTTATCAAATCATAGTCTTTAATATCTTTTAGATTATTATTATCGATTATTATCTCACCACTGTCGGGCTGATCTAGAGTCCCTAACAAGCTTAATAAAGTAGATTTTCCAGAGCCAGATGGCCCTTTAATAGTTAATATGTCTCCTTTATTAAGATTAAAACTAACTCCTTTTAAGACTTCAAGTACTTTATCTCCGTCTTTAAAAGTTTTCTTAAGATTTTTGACTGATAATATCATATGTTTTTATTTATCAATTCAATTGGACGTATTTTTTTAATAAGCATTAAAGGCAATGTTGCAAATAATCCAATTATTAGTATAGAGTAAAATAACAACAAAGAGATATCTTTAAAACTAATTTCCATAGGAAGCATGCTGACTAAATAAAACTCAGGATTTAACATAAACACTCCGAACGTGTTTTGTATATATATAATTAATAAAGCAAATAAAATTCCACTAACTATAGCAGTGATTGCCAATAAATAACCATAGACCAAAAATATACTAGATATACTATTTTTACTCATTCCGAAAGTACTCAGAATTGCCATTTCTCTTGTTTTTTTAGTTGCAATTTGCATCACAGAGGAAGATAAGTTAAATGAAGCTACAACTATGATAAGAAATAATGTAAAAAAGGTGATTTTCTTCTCAATTTCAGTGGCATCAAATAGCTGCCTATTTCTGTCTTTCCATGAAACAATATTGTCATTTGGCATTGTAACAACACCATCTATGTCTCCAACGATTTCAATATCAGTAAACTTTTTGTTAGGAAAACTATATTCTTTAGATACTGTAAAAATTAGAAATTCATCAGATCTTAATATCCTATTTTTGAAGATATTTGTGACCAGTAACTCTTTAGTAAATGGCATCGCTAAATAACTCATATTGAGCTTAGTGCTATAAATTGATATAGAATCACCAATACTAAAATCCATTTTATCAGCTAAAGATTTTCCGATAATAATTTCTCCATCACTTAGACCTCTATTATCTTCAACTAATTCTAGATCATAAAAGCCATCAAATCTTGAACTTTCAATAGTCTTTAAATTCACTAATGATTGTTTTTTATTTTTTGATATAAAAAATTCTTCCTCATAATATGGTGCATATTTAATACTATTTTTTTCAAAATTTTCTATCAACTCTTTATCTCTATCATAATCGAAATTAATTATAGCATAGTCTCCATATATCTTTTTCGTTTCATCTTCGAGAATACCTTGAAATCCATTAAGAACTGCTACTGATAATATGATTGATGTTGCGCCAATGAACAGTCCTAGAAAAGATATAATATTAATAATACCTCCTTCTAACATGTTTCTTGGCATCAAAAAACGTTTTGCTATTAAGAAAATTACATTCATTAATTTTTTAAAATTTTAGATGGATTAATAGATAAAAGGTATATCAAGGAAACGCTTGAAAATAATATACTACATACAAGACTAAAGAATAATGTATAAACAGCATTATTTATGCTAAATATCATCGGCAAATAACTAACAAAATAGATATTTTCAGCTAAAGATATAAAATGAAACTTCTCCTGCATGGAAATAACAAATAGAGATAATAAAATTCCGAGTATCGCTCCAATCAATGCTAATACCATTCCTTGAATAATAAATATTACTGACAATTTTTTATTTGACATACCGTATGTCTTCATAATCGCCAAATTAAATCTCTTTTCATAAAAAAGAATATTTATTGACCCCATCAAATTAAAATATGATACCAATGCAATTAGACTAAAAATAAAAATAATTGGCCATTGCTGTGTATTGATCCATTCAAAGAGGTCGCTATGCCTATCTTTAAGGCTTAATTGATAAAATGGATAATCCACATCTTTTATTTCTAGAAAAGGATCAAAATTCATCCAGCCACTAATACTACTATCTAAATCAAAATAAGATTGCACTGTATTTATAGGAATAAATACTAATCTTGAATCATAGTCATCTATACCAGAATGATATATTTCTTTTATTTCTAAAAATAAAAATTTATTTCTTTCTAATGTTCTTTTTGAAATTAATGGATTAAAAATAACAATCTCATCTCCTATTGATAAGCCAAGATTTTGTGCGAGAAGACTGCCAACGATAACATTGTTTTCATTAATAATTTCAAGACTGGTATGAAAACTATTAAATAAATTAAAATCTTTAAAATCGCTATTGTCTAGACCGTATATTATGACGTTGCTACTGTTATATTTTGATTTAAGAATTGCTGGTTTCTCAACGTAAGGCACTAAACTAGACTCATAATTACTATAAAAGTCAGGCAATACTGATTGATCAATTAAAAAATCATCTTCAAATAAATGATTAATAGTTGTATAGCCGTTAATAGAAGATAATTTCTCAGATACCTTACTCTCAAACCCATTAACTGCGCCTAAGACAGTATTTAACGAAGCTATACCAAGGGCTAGACTTACAATCGAAACAATATTTGTAATTTTGAAGAGAAAATTACTTTGTGATGAGAAAAACAGTCTTCTTAAAACAAGAAAAACTAATTTCATTTTAGAGATTTAAGTGTGGGAAAGATAATTGCATCTCTAATCCACCTAGTATCAATAAACAACATGACTAATCGATCAATTCCAATACCAACACCCGCTGTTGGAGGCATTCCAATCTCTATAGCTTCTAAAAAATTCTCATCTACAGGAAAAGCTTCTTCATCGCCACCATCTTTTTTAGCTGATTGATCTTCAAATCTTTTTCTTTGATCTATTGGATCGTTTAATTCAGAAAATCCATTTGCAAATTCCATACCTGCAATAAATAATTCAAATCTTTCAGTGGAACCTGTATCTCCATCTCTATTGACTTTCGCTAACGGTGAAATCTCTACAGGATGATTCATTACATAAGTAGGATTAATTAGATTTGGTTCAATTTTTCTTCTCATTATTTCATCAATCATCTTTGCAAGACTATCAGTTCTTTTCACTTTTAAGTCTAATTTTTTACATACATCAAATACTGCTTTACTATCAGTTAAATCTATAGAATGCCCAGTATGTTCCTTAATTAATTTATCCATTGTTTTTCTTGCAAATTTCTTAGATAAATCAATATTATTTCCATCCCATGATATTTTTTTAACACCTAAATCTGTTGCTACTTTCTTAAACATTTCTTCTACAAAATCCATCATGAAGTTATAATCTGCATAAGCCTGATAGAATTCAAGCATAGTAAATTCTGGATTATGGCTTCGATCAATACCTTCATTTCTAAAATCTTTAGACATTTCATACACTTTTTCAAATCCACCTACAATCAATTGCTTCAAATATAGTTCAGTTGCAATTCTTAGAAAAAATTCTTGATCCAATGCATGATGGAATGTTTTAAAGGGTTTAGCATTGGCTCCACCATAAACTGGCTGTAAAACAGGTGTTTCCACTTCTATGTAACCATTTTTATTTAGAAACTCTCTTATGGAATTAATAATTTTAAATCTTTTGATATAGTTATCTTTTGTTTCTGGATTAATAATCATATCAAGATAACGCTTTCTATATCTTAACTCTTTATCTGATACTGAATTATATTTCTCTCCATCTTTTTCTTTAACATCAGGAATAGGTCTTAAATTTTTACTTAACATAGTTACATTTTCAGCTTTAACGGTAAGTTCATCTGTTTTTGTAATAAAAACTACACCATCAATTCCAATAAAATCTCCAATATCAACTAATTTGAATAAGCTATAATTGTCTTCACCCACATCATCTCTTGCGATATATAATTGAACCCTACCATGGGCATCTTGAATATTAGCAAAAGCAGCTTTACCCATCTTTCTCAGAGACATTACTCTTCCGGCTACAGATACCTTCTTATCAACCTTGTCTTTGGTAATATCTGAGGTTGAATGCGTAACATTAAATTCATAAGGATAAGGATTCACGCCTAATTGGCGAATTTTATCTAATTTTTCTAGACGGTTGGCAATAATTTGTTTTAAGCTTTTATTTTCCATATCGAAATAAACTTATTTATTTTTTTCCATTTTATCTAATAAATAACTATACATAAAGTCATCTATATTTCCATCCATAACTGCTTTGACATTTCCTACTTCAAATTTTGTTCTATGATCTTTAATCATGTTATATGGATGAAAAACATACGATCTTATTTGATTTCCCCAGGCAATATCCTTTTTCTCTCCCTCAAGTATTTTTTTAGACTCTGCTTGCTTCTCAATTTCCAATTGATACAGCTTTGATTTTAATACCTTTAATGCCTGCTCTTTGTTTTTATGTTGAGATCTTTGAGTTTGGCACTGTGTAACCGTTCCGGTTGGTATATGAGTAATTCTAATAGCAGAATCTGTTTTATTCACATGTTGTCCGCCCGCTCCACTAGAACGGAATGTATCTATCCTTAGTTCTTTTGGATTAATTTCTATCTCGATATTTTCATCTATAGATGGATAAACAGATACTGAAGCAAAAGATGTATGCCTACGGCTATTAGAATCAAAAGGTGATATTCTTACTAATCTATGTATCCCAATTTCTGATTGGAGTAATCCATATGCATAATCTCCTACAATTTCAATTGTACAATCTTTAATACCTGCTTCATCTCCTGCTTGGAAATCAATAATATTGAATTTAAATCCTTTGGATTCTGTCCACATAGAATACATTCTATATAACATTTGAGCCCAATCTTGACTCTCTGTTCCTCCTGCACCTGGATGAATCGAAATAATAGCATCTTTAGAATCATTCTTCGAATTAAGAATTAATTTTAATTCAAATTCTTTAATTAATTTGGAAAAATGCTCAATCTCTTCTGAAAATTCTTTCTCATCTATCTGCCCATCATTTAAAAATTCAAACATCACTTTGATATCACTAGCCTTTTCAGATAAGCTTTTTCTTAAATCAATATCTTTTTCACATATAGAAATTTCTTTCATTAGAGATGTTGTTTTTTGATTATTATCCCATAAAGATGGGTCCGATATTTGATCCTTTAAATTACTTAAGTGAGCATCTTTGGCTTCAAGGTCAAAGATGCCCCCTGATTTGATCAAATTTTTCTAAAAGAGAATTATATTTATCTTTTAAATCCATGTACTAATCAAAATTCCTAATGTGAGCAATATTCCAGTTAAGAAGTGAATACCAATTGTAGAAACATTAACAATTAGTAATTCATACGGAAGTTGTTGAAGATTTGCGTCTTCTTTTTCCCATTCATCTAGCCAGTTGCTTCCTTTTTTTGAAGCAAAATTAAATATCAATAAAGGAAGTAATGCTATTAGAGTAAATAAATTGCCAGTATATACAGATGCTCCAAGAATTATTGTGAATGATAACATCATTAAATTCTTCCATACTTTGAATGGAGCTCTATAATTTGCTTTATCTCCAGGACCCGCTAATCTAACAACCCAACTATTCTTATTGGCTGCTTTATCGGAATTATAGTCTTGAAAACAATTAATAAATAAAACTAATGCAATAAAAATTCCAACAGGAATTGAGTATGCCAATATAGTAACTGGGTCAATTATTACATTATAACTACCTTTTGTATAAACTGCTTCTTGCGCAAGAGCTGAGCCAAACACCATTAAGGGACCAAAACCTATAAATACTGCTAAGTCTCCAAGGCCATTATAAGCCAGTCTTAAGAAGCCGGTATACATAACACCCAGGAATACTCCTATTAATCCCAAGTACATTAATACAGATATAGCAAGATAGTCTCCAAAGAGAAGATTATTGAGCTCCAGACCAATTCCAATCGTAGAACCAAAAAATAATACAGATACTAATAGCATATTTGCTGGGGTGATTAATCCGGATTGAATTGCTCTTGATCCACCATTAAAAGGACTAGCCAGTTTATTAAGTTCATCTGTTCTAGACTTGTGATCAAAATAGTCATTGATAGTATTTGTACCACATTGTGCAAAGATTGCTCCTAATAATACAAGCCAAAAAATTGACCAGTTGAACACCAATAATTCTTTATAAGCAATAGCTGATCCTAATAAAATTGGGGCAATAGTTGCTGTTAAAAATGGCGCTCTAACAATAGTCATCCAGCGTTTAATAGCCCTACCTAAGCCGCCAAGAAATTCTGATAGTATACTCGGTCTGTTCTCTGAAATTTCCATCCATTCAAACTGAGTTTCAGCGAAGAAATCAACATATTTAATTACAGTTGGTTTTATTTTATAATAACCCACTACATCATTGGCAATTAAAAAATCATCATGCATATATTCAGAAAAAGCTTTTGTAACCTTTAGTACTGCTTCTCTAGCTTTGTCTTTCTCTGCTTGATCTGTTATTTTTTTAGCAAATCCATCAATTTGTAGCTCTTTAATTCCATCTTCTCCATCAGGTCTAACTACACATTGAATTTTTGGATTAAAGGCAATTTGAACAGCTTTTCTAGTTGGATTAAATGTAAAAAAATACATATCTAAGCCATCGTTTGCGAAATATACATTTGCAGCAGATGAATTCCCTGCAATGCTAGTAGAAAGAGTCATAAAATCTGATCTTTCCATTAAATCCATAATCTTTTCTTTTAATATATTACTCATCCCCTACATCGCTCATTTTTTCTTTTAAAACATTACCTAGCTCATCTAAAGTAAGTTCAGAACTTATAAAATATCCATTCTCTGCAATAGATATTTTTCCTGTTTCTTCAGATAAAACTAAGGCAAGAGCATCACTGTCTTCTGAAATCCCTAATGCAGCCCTATGTCGTGTACCCATTTCTGGATTTAAAGTTTTACTTTCTGTTAATGGTAAAATGCATGCAGCAGCTTCAATAATATTACTATGAATAATTACAGCTCCATCATGCAGAGGTGAAGAAGGATTAAAAATTGAAACTAATAATTCAGGACTAAATACTGCACCCATCACTACTCCATCAGCACTAATAGTCTTTAAAGAGTTTTCTCTTTCAAAAACAATAATAGCACCCCATTTATTCTTTTTAATTTCACTAATACATGCGATAATTTCTTCTTGAATAGAAAGTTTCTCGATTTGAAATAGCTTTCTTAAAATTCTATTTTGACCAAGAGATGTTAACAGTCGTCTAATTTCTGGTTGAAATAGAATAACAAATACGACTACCCAAACTGTTTGAAATAAATTCAATAACCATGAAGTGGCTCTAAAACCAAAAATATTAACGATAAACCCTGCAAAAAAGAGAATTAATAGACCAATTAACATCTGTCCGCCTCTGGTTCCTCTGAAATAAGAGTATGCATAGGAGAAAATGAATGAAATAAGTACCAGATCAAATAAATCGGTAAGTGTAAATTTTATAAAGCTGATTTCAAATAAATTCATATAGTATAATTTAGGTATTTAAAGCGTTTGAATTAAAAATTTTATTTGCAATAATTAATGCTCTTTTTGTCTCCTTAATATCATGCACTCTAAATATCTTGCATCCTCTCTCTAAAGCTACAATATTTGATGCTATGGTTCCTTCAATTCTATTATTTTCATCTACATCCAAAGTCTTACCGATAAATGATTTTCTTGATGCCCCAATCAATACTGGATAACCAAGATTAGTAAGCTTATCCATATTATCTATAATAGTAAAATTATTGTCTATTGTTTTACCAAATCCAATTCCTGGATCTAAAATAATATTATGCTTCTTTACTCCATTCTTTAAAGCAAAATTAGCTCTATCTAGTAAATGATTAGCAATATCAGACATGATATTATCATATGAAGGATTCTCCTGCATTATCTTAGGATTTCCAGCTATATGCATTAAAATAACAGAACAATCATGCTTATTAATAACATCTATCATACTATTATCAAATGACAGTGCGCTAATATCATTGACAAGATTTGCTCCTACATTACATGCATTATCAGCAACTGAAGATTTTGTAGTATCTATAGATATTACCGTATCTGTTTTTTCTCTTAGTTCTTGTATTACAGATATAACTCGAGATAATTCTTCTTCTTCAGATACTGATTCAGAAAAAGGTCTAGTAGACTCTCCGCCTATATCAATAATATCTGCACCATCAGCAATCATATCCATAGCGTGATTTACAGCAGTATTAGAATCTAAAAATTTACCACCATCGGTGAAAGAATCTGGAGTAACATTTAATACCCCCATAATGAGTGGCTGTTGATTTTCTGAAAGCAACCAATCATTTAATTCCGAAATATTCACTATTATTTATTTATTTTTTTTGAAAGTTTTTTACCAGCAATTAACAATTTGATATCTGCTTCATCAATTGTTTCATGCTCTAATAGCTGTTCTGCTATCAGGTGAAGTAAATCTATATTGTCTGTTAAGATGTTATGTGAAGCTTTTTGTGCATTCTTAATAAAACTGACTACCTCATGGTCTATTTTCTGAGCAGTCTGTTCGCTATAATCTCTATGCGATTGAATTTCTCTTCCTAAGAATATTTCTTCATTCTTTTTACCAAACGACATTGGTCCCATACTATCGCTCATTCCCCATTCACAAACCATTTTTCTTGCAATGTTTGTAGCTCTTTCAATATCATTGGAAGCGCCTGTGGTAATTTCATTAAATATGATTTCTTCAGCTGATCTTCCACCCATCATTACTGCTAATCTGCTCAAAATATATGTCTTAGAATATCCATGCTTTTCATCTAAAGGTAGTTGCATTGTTACTCCAAGAGCTCTTCCTCTTGGAATGATAGTAACTTTATGAACAGGATCTGCTTCGGGGGAGAAAATGGCTACAACAGCATGTCCAGCTTCATGGTAAGCTGTGACCTTTTTCTCTTCATCCGACAAAACCATGCTTTTCCTTTCTACGCCCATTAAAACTTTATCTTTTGCTTCTTCAAAATCATTGTTATCTACGCTAGCCTTTCTTTTTCTAGATGCTAAGAGAGCTGCTTCATTAACAAGATTTGCTAAATCTGCACCAACCATACCTGGTGTACCTTTTGCAATATCATGGAGCTTGACAGACTTAGTATTAATCTTAATTTTTTTCGTATGTATCTTTAGAATATCATACCTTCCTTGTAAATCAGGGACATCTACTACAACTTGACGATCAAATCTTCCTGGTCTCAATAATGCAGAGTCTAGCACGTCAGGTCTATTGGTTGCAGCCATAACAATAACACTACTATTATTGTCAAAGCCATCTAATTCTACTAATAATTGATTCAGAGTTTGTTCTCTTTCATCATGGCCTCCACCTAATCCAGCTCCTCTTTGTCGACCTACCGCATCCAACTCATCTATAAATATTATTGCAGGAGAAGCTTTCTTTGCTTGCTCAAACAAATCACGTACTCTTGAAGCTCCTACCCCTACAAACATTTCAACGAACTCAGCTCCACTAATACTAAAAAATGGAACACTAGACTCACCTGCTACAGCTCTAGCTAATAAAGTTTTTCCAGTTCCTGGAGGACCTACTAACAATACACCTCTAGGAATTTTTCCACCTAATTTTTCAAATTTCTTTGGACTTTTTAAGTAAGTGATAATTTCTTCTAACTCTTCTTTTGCTTCTACACATCCAGCAACATCACCAAATTTTACTTTCTTTTGATTCGAAGAAAACATTTTTGCTTTACTCTTTCCAAAACTAAAGACATTATTCATACCATTATTTGATCCTTGCATTCTTCTAATCATAAAAATCCAAAAACCAATTAATAATAGCCAAGGTGCAAAACCAAGGAGCCAACTGGTCCAATCAATTTTTTCTCCTTCAAAATTGTATTCAACACTTTTCTCATCCCAAATTTTAATTTGATTAGTATAATCTGCTGGCAAATAAACGACAAAAAGGGTTCTTTCTGTAAACTCTGCTCCATTTTTATTAATTAATGTTGCAGGACTAGATAACTCTCCATGAAAGCTGCTTACGGAATTATCATTCTCGATAGAGGCTTCTTTTATTTGATTCTCTGAAAGTAGCTTCTTATAGGTGTTATAAGAAATTTCTACTTCATTTTCTGATTCATTTGGCAACAATGATAAAGACATCATAACAAAAAACAACACTGCAAGCCATACAAAAGAACTAGAGTTTTTAGCTTTGGATTTTTGCTTTAATTGTTTTTTTGGTTTTCTTACTGGCTTTTTCATTTGGAGAAGAATTTAACAAAAATGGTTATTAAAAAAACTATTTCCTAAAAAAATTTAGTTTTGCAATTAATTTACTATTCTTTGTAAGCTTATAATTATTACTAATCTGTTTACCTGCTACCCATACGATATCTTTTTCATTACAAATTGCAATAGTTTTTCTTTTTTCGAAAGCAGATACTTTCTGATCAGTCAAATATTGACTCACTTTTTTTGTACCGGATAAACCCAATGGACTAAATACGTCGTCATTGTCTACATTTCTAACAACCAATGTATTATTAAAGCGCTCTGCATCAACATATTCAAAAGTTGAATCTTTTAAAAAGTGTTTTGGCCTTTTATCATAATCCCAATAAAATGAAAATTCATCATTTTCTACTACTTCACCTGCTTTTACCTCACGATATATTGAAATTACATCTAATTTTTCTGTCAATAAAATATAATCTCTATCAATTAAAATTTTAGCATTATTAATCATTTTCTCACTACCAATAACTTCTTTCTCTAAAAATGCACTCAATTCTACTAATAAATTTTTAGAGAAATAAAATTCAACTTTATTAGATAATACCTTTTTTATAATACTAATTCTTAACAGAAATGGTAGGGCTAAAAATCTTTTTTTATTTATGTAATAAATATCTTGAGACAATGATATATCATCAGATTTAATAAACTCATTTGTTGTAAAGCTTAATAAATCCTCTACATCATTAGTTTTATTTTGAAAATCTTCAAACGGTTTATAAAGATTAGGTTTAATATTTTCTAACAATGGAATCACTTTCTTTCTAAGAAAATTTCGTGTTAATGCAGTATCCTCGTTTGTTGGATCTGAAATATAGACCACTTTATTCTTCTTTGCATATTCAATAATTTTATCCTTTGTAATACTAAGCATTGGCCTAAAAATATTATTATTTAATGACTTAATTCCCCTCATAGAGCTAAAACTAGAAGAATTTAAAATTTTCATTAAAATAGTTTCAATTTGATCAGCAGCATGATGAGCTGTAACAACATAATCAGCATTAACTTTTTTACAAACTTTTATAAGTTCAAGATATCGTTTCTCTCGAAGCTGTGCTTCTATATTACTTTTTATTTTTGATGAATCAATTGAAGATTCAATATAAGAGATATTGTTATCGTTACAATAAGTTGATACTAATGCATTCATTTTTTCACTATCAGATTGATAATTATGATTAACATGACACACAGAGATATCAGCTAAATTAGAGTTCCTATTGAAAAAATCTAACATTACCATAGAATCTATTCCACCAGATACTGCTAAAAGAAAATGTTGTTTTTTGTGACTCTGTAAACTTTTAATGCTATCAATAATTTTATTTTTCATATCTCATTAAATAAGGATTAGTTCTCAGCTCTTCATAAAGAGTGGTCTCTTCTCCATGTCCTGTTAATAAGGTGTAATCACTTGTAAAAGAATTTACAAAGAATTTTAGTGATGTTTCCATATCTCTTGAACTACTTAAAGGAAGATCTGTTCTTCCAATAGATCCTTTAAATATTAAATCTCCACAAAAGATTAAATTATCAATAATAAAGCTTATACATCCAGGTGAATGACCAGGATTAAATATGATTGAAAAAGAAAAGTCTCTTACTACTAATTGCTTATCATCGCAATCAATCCAATGAGAAACCGTAGGCTGTCTTGCTTCTACGCTCCAATATCCCGCTGCCCTATCAAAATTATCTACCACTAATTTGTCTTTATCGCAAACATAAAGAGGGAGTTTGTATTTATCTATAAGATCTGCAGCACCTGCAAGATGATCGAAGTGTGCATGAGTTGCTAATATAGCTATGGGAGATAAATTTTTTGATTGAATGAATGAATCGATTAATTCAAAACCAAATCCTGGATCTATAATAACACAATCATTCTTTTCATTAAAAATAACATATGTATTTTCTTCAAGAAGTTTGGTAACAATTCTCTGATATTGTACCATTAGACTCTTTGAAAAAAGAATGGATCAAGAGAATTAATCTTATCTTGATAAGAGTGGGGATTTAAAAATCTAACTGTTGCAGCAATACTCGATAAAATAGAATTTCCATCTTGAGGAGTAAAACAAAATCCAAATACTTCATGTTCATTCTTAACATTAATGGAACTTTCAACCACAACTGTTTGATTTAAAATTCTTCCGTATAATCCTTGGTCTCTTCCAAAAGAAAATACCTTATTTGATGCTCTATGCTCAGTTAATGCAATTCTATCATTGTGCTCCAATAACTCGATTACTTTTTCTGCAGAGGTCGGATTTTTAAGCTCAAGATTAAACCAAACAGTATGCATATACTGAGTATTTATTTTTAAAGCCGAAGAAAAAAGATCCAAATCAAGATCCATCGTCTTAAATAATTCAGCAGCATCTTGAGCATGATGCGTTCCATAATCTTGATTATGATGCGTATTGATTGTTGGTGCAGGCACATAACTACTTGTCTGGCTAATATCATTACTTCTACGAATACATACAAACTTACCAGCTAGAAGATTATCTGGTGCGATACTTAATGCTAGAGTATTGACTAGGCATGCAATATTATGTGTATTACATGATACAATTTGCAAAAATTGATCATCAGAGCTGATGACATGATCGTTAATGCCTCGTGCATATTTTTTACCAAAACCATTCTCACTACCTTGCGCTAAAAATCCTTTTACCTGATCAGTATATTTATTGTAGTATTTTTCTTTGTTTACAAGACCAGATCCGCCTGGAGTACAATCAATCACAACAGAACTTCTAGCAATAGCCTCTTCCAATGTAAATTCTGGTTCAAGCCCAATAGATTTAAAAGCATCCACTCTATCTTCAAGTACAGACAACCTTGCACCTTTTTTCATTAAATTATCAATTTTTGGTTTGTCGCTGGTTGACGGGGAGTGCTTATGAAAGGTAACTTCATCAATACCTAGATTACTTTTTTGTTCACACAAAATTCCAATTAGTGGTTCACCAATCGTTCCTGTACCGATAATATGTACAATTTTTCTTTCCATTTTATTTATATCCCCATAGAATAATTAAAAGTTAATTCAAAAAATATAGTAAATAATCATATTAAAAAATGTTTATTTATAAATTTTTTAGTTTTTTGATATTTAATACAAACCATACCAAGATAACTGTAAATACAACTAAAAATGCTGCTAAGAAATACTCTAAATAATTATACATAATTTTTCTCTTTATCTTCTAAGTATAAAACTTTTATTTTTAAAAATAGCATAGTGAACATAAGATTGGTAAAAGCAAATAAAGAAAATAAAAATGGTGACAATATTCCTGAAGGCTGTTTGGACATTCCCATTTGAGGATGAGATTGAATTTCAGCTGCCCAGAAGTTTACTGATGTAAATATGATAGGGATATCTAGAAATGCGATAATACCTATTATAGCAGAAATTAAAGCTACTCTTTGTCTATAAATTCCAACATTTCTTAAAATAAAATAACCTGCATAAATCACAAATAGAACCAATGTCGTAATCAATCTTGGCTCCCAAATCCATGGCTTTCCCCAAATCGGAGTAGCCCAAATCGGCCCTGTCAATAGTACAAGCCCTGTAAATATGGTACCAATTTCTGCCGCTGCATGTCCAATCCTATCATATTGAAGATTTCTAGAAAAAAGATATCCAAGACCTGAAAGCATCACAAGAAAATAAGATAGAAAGCCTGACCATGCCAAAGGAACATGAAGATAAAATATCTTTTGTGCCCATTCCTGGTCGGGTACCATTGGAGTTAAAAATATAATCCATACCAAATTACATACCATTATAATAATTGATAATATAAATAAAGATAAATTCATTAGTATTTAATTAGCCTTTCAAAAAAATTAATTCCTAAAATCACTGCCATCAGTGCAAAAGTTAACAATAACAGTGCTGATTCCGCATAGAAAGATATCTCTAGCCCCAAACATAAAGCAATAAATATGTTTGAAGAATGAATCAAGAGAGGAACAATCATAGGAAATAAAATGAGTGGAAATAAGAAACTTCTTGTACTATTTAGAGAAGTCATTAAATAAATAAGTATTCCTAACCCAATTAATCCCATATTAGATAACAAGCAAAGTATTAAAATTTTAAAAATCAAATCAATCTCTATTGCAGTCGATATCAAGCTATAAACCATAAAAATAAACAATTGTACGCCAAGCAAAATTAAAGAAAATGTGACTAATTTTGCTAAAAACACTAAATAATTTTCTGTCGGAGATGTATAAATTAAATCATATATACCTCTTTCTTTTTCACGTACAAACGAATTTTCAATTAATTTGATAGATACCAATGCAACTATAATCCAGAAGAATCCAGACAAAATAATAATTTCATTTAATTCAGATGGAGGAAACGAAAAAACTGAGAGCATTAAGCATGATAAAGAGAAAAATGTCATATAAAAGAGGTTGTTTGATGATTTTATCTCTAAAAGAAATTCATTTTTAATCAAATTTATTATCATAAAGCAACCTTCCCTTTCTCTATTTCTATAGATTGATCGCAAATATCTGAAACATGATTAAAATTGTGTGTTGAAAAAATAATAGTCTTATTTTTTGACTTTAAATCCAAAAAAATATCTCTAAAAACAGTTTGAGCGCTATCATCTAAATTGGTAAAAGGTTCATCTATTAATAGATACTCCCATGATAAATTTAATGCAATAAACAATTTGTTTCTTTGGAGATTTCCCCTTGATAAATATTTTAGAGGCAAACTTTCTAATTCTTTTAAACCAAGTAAATTCAAATATTTATTATAAGTATCTATATTCAAATTTTGATTATAAGAACGTAGAATACATTTAAGATTATTCAGTATAGTTAAATCGCTAAAAATATTTGCTTTATCATTTAAGAACAAAAAATTAGATCCGTTATAATCAATATCTCCGGAGTCAATATTCATAATATTAGATATGCATTTTAAAAAAGTTGTTTTACCTGATCCATTCTTACCTAGCAAAGCAACTAACTTACCCGAATCTATCGTACAAGAGATATTGTCTAATACTTTAGTATCAGAAAATGATTTACTGAGATTTTTAACCTGTAACATTATTTAATCTTTTTTAATAAGGGATAGAAAACAAATAAAACAATCATCAAAAATAATGCAAAAATAAAAAGTTGATTAAATAATTCCATAATTTCTCCTTTTAGAAGGCCAAAAAGCAAATAAAGAGCCTACTACCATGACAATTCCTCCAATCCATACCCAATTTACTAGAGGATTAATCATAATCTTAAAATACCCTTGATTCTTTTCTGCATCATAAGCAGAGAATATTGAGTATATATCTTTTCTCATAGTACTATAAATATCAAGCTCACTATGGGGCTGACGTTTCTCAGGGTCTGGATTCCAATAGAAGTAAATTCTTTTTTCAGGATATAGACTTGTTAATAGATTGTTTCTTTGATCTATGACATCTATATCACTGATAAATGCATAATGATTGTCTCTAGCTTCACTTTTAATACTATTAAGCTTAAAGATATAGTTTGCAAAATAAATTTCCTCACCAGGAGACAAGTTGAATTCTTTCTCTACTTCAAACGCTCTTCCAATAAAGCCTACAAAAAGTAACGTGATTCCAATATGAACAATATATCCCCCATTTTTATGTCTATTATTAAATAACATACTTACAATAGAAGATGGAATAGATTTATTATCACTTTTAGATTTTTTATATGACTTTCTAAATTCATTTATTATAGATGTAGCCGTAAATGCTATACCCATACATGTTACTAGAGGATATAGTTGAAATGGACCAAAAAATATAGAATATATAACTCCAGAAAAGAAACTAATTAACATCGGAATTTTAAAATTTGATAATAAAGTGGATCCTGAAGTTGTTTTCCATGACAATAGTGGGCCAATTCCCATTAAAAATAATAATACCAATCCAATAGGAACATTTAGTTGATTAAAATAAGTTGCTCCTACATAGATTTTTTCTCCATTCCATGCCTCAGAAAGAATAGGAAATAATGTGCCCCATAACACAATAAAACACATTAAAAGTAAAATTAAATTATTATATAAAAATCCACCCTCTCTTGATGTGAAAGAATCAATCTTATTATCTGACTTTAAGGTATCAGATCGCTTAACAAACCAATAGCCAGTAAATAAAATTAAACTTGATAAGAAAGCAAGGAATAGTGGTCCTAAATTTTCAGCAGTAAATGAATGAACTGAAGATACTATTCCACTTCTAGTAATAAACGTACCTAAAATAACTAATAGGAAAGTTGATGATGCTAATAAAATATTCCAAGACTTTAGCATACCTCTTTTTTCTTGTATCATAGATGAATGAATAAACGCAGTAAGTATAAGCCAAGGCATTAAGGAAGAATTTTCTACTGGATCCCATGCCCAGTATCCACCCCAACCTAATTCATTATATGCCCAATATCCGCCTAAAATGATACCTCCAGATAAGAAAGTCCAAACAATCAATGACCAACGCCTAATTGATTGAATCCATTCGAAATTAAGTGATTTAGATATTAAACCAGATAAAGCCATAACGAAAAGAATTGTTGTTCCAATAAAACCCAAATAAAGAGTCGGTGGATGAATAGCCATTGTAACATTCTGTAATAATGGATTTAAGCCATTGCCGTTCTGTACAATAATATCAGATGATACTGGCTGAAAAGGATTTGCTATAAAATTGGATAAAAGTAGAAAAAATCCAAAGATGAAAGAAAGCATAACATAAGATGAGTACTTCAATGTAGGCATCTTCCTTAGAGTAACATTAATATAAATTAATGAATATATAGACATAATAAATGTCCAGAAAAGTAGTGAACCAGCTTGTCCTGCCCACAAAGCAGTGACTTTAAAAAATAATGGAGTTTCATAGCTTGTATATTGAGATACATATTGCAAATTAAAATTACTAATTAATAATTCATTGAGTAAGCAGAGGGTAGCTAATATAACACAAAAACACACTGCTATTAATCCTCTTTCAGATACATTTAGAAAGATTTTATCTTTTCTAATAGAGTAGTAAAATAAAAAAAAGAAATTTGATAATATTAATCCGCCACTTATACTGAGGGCTAAACTTCCAATTTGAGATATCATTATATTTTTTCTATATTTTTTAAATCGCCTTCATAGCGTGAAGCGCATTTAGTTTGAAGTTCCGTAGCGATAATCAAATTATCATCAAAGGCACCAGCAACTACAACTTCTGCATCATCTTTAAATAAATCTGGTCTAATACCGTAATAATAGACTTTTAAACTATCGCTTCCTTGATATATATAGAATGATACTTCTAATTGATCAGTCTCATTGATACTAATTGAATCTGGCTTAATCAAACCTCCGACTTTAACCTTAGTGATAGAAGCTTCTTTGGTTAAAAGCTCCTCTATTGTATAATAGCGTACTGTTAAACTATCATCATTTTTTACATTAGTAAGATATACAGTCCACATAACAATTAATGCAAAAACTAAAATCAGTGATGTATAAATCTTATTCATAATTTAGATTCCAAAAGATTCTTCCCATTCTCCATAAACACTTTTCATTAATTCAACAATTTCTCCAACAGTACCACCATGCTCTGCTATCTCAATCAAACAAGGGACTAAATTTAAATTATTTTCACAAGCATTTCTTAATTTTTTCATTTTTTTATCAAGCAATTTATTATCTCTTTTTTCTCTTAATTCTTTAATTTTTTTCTCTTGAATCTCTTGAGCTTGTTGAGATATTTTTAAAATTTCAATTTCAAGTTTCTCATCCTCATCAACAAAATCGTTTACTCCAACGATTATTCTTTCTTTTGAATCAATGGATTCTTGATATAATGAGGCAGACTCAGCAATTTTCTTTTGAAAATATCCATCTTCAATCGCTACGATCGTACCTCCAAGACTTTTTATTGCTTTAAAATATTCATTTGCTTCATCTTCAATTCTATCCGTTATCTCTTCTACATACCATGATCCTCCTAGTGGATCTGCTACATTAGGCACACCTGTTTCAAGTGCAAGAATTTGTTGAGTTCTTAATGCTATTTTTGCAGCTTTTTCTGATGGTAATGCTAATGTCTCATCAAGTGAATTTGTATGAAGAGAATTAGTCCCACCTAATACTGCAGACATAGCTTCATATGCAGTTCTAACAATATTATTCTCTGGTTGTTGGGCAGTCAAAGAACATCCAGCTGTTTGTGTATGGAATTTTAATTTTAAAGAGTTTTCATTCTTTGCGCCATAATCATTTTTAAGCTTATTGGCCCAAATTCTTCTTGCTGCCCTATATTTACCTATCTCTTCAAAGAAATCCATATGTGAGTTAAAAAAGAATGATAATCTATGGGCAAAGTCATCAATCTTTAGACCTCTCTTTAAAGAAGCTTCTATATAAGTAAATCCACTATTCAATGTAAATGCTAATTCTTGTGCAGCAGTTGATCCAGCCTCTCTTATATGATAGCCGCTTACTGATACTGGACTATAAAGTGGCATATTTTTTGAACAAAATTCAATAACATCTACTACAAGCTTTACTGATGGCTTAGGAGGAAAGATAAATTCTTTTTGTGCTATATATTCTTTCACAGCATCATTCTGCAGTGTTCCTCTTAGATGACTAATATCAATTCCATTTTTCTTTGCTAATGCTACATAAAAAGCAAATAGTATAATTGCAGGGCCATTAATAGTCTGAGATACAGAAATCTTTTCTAAATCTATATCTTTAAATAAAATTTCCATATCCTCTAAAGAAGCAACATTTACACCACAAACACCCACTTCTCCAGATGATAATTCATGATCAGGGTCATATCCCATAAGTGTTGGCATATCATAAGCAACAGAAAGTCCTGTCTGACCATTTTTTAATAAATATTTATATCTTTCATTTGTTTTTTCTGGAGTACTAAAACCTGAAAATTGTCTCATGGTCCACAATTTTCCTCTATACATATTCTTATGGATTCCTCGAGTATATGGAAAAGTGCCAGGATCTATATTATATTTATTATCTTTCTTATCGGAAGAATAATATTCTTTCAGCTTATTGCCACTGATACTATTAAAGTTTTTTTCTCTATTTAATGTTTTTTTACTCATTTTTTACTCATTAACAAATTCAATAATCTTTATATATAATGACTGACTATCTAAACCTACTTCTTCTAATAATACATTTCTTGGACCATGATCTACAAAATCATTTGGTAATCCAATATTGAGAATGTCATTCTTTAAATTTTTACTGGAAGACCATGCTGTAACACCTTCTCCAAAGCCTCCATCCAAAACACCTTCTTCAATAGTCACTATCTTAGAAAATCTTGAAAAATTATTGTTTAAGTATTCTAAGTCCATTGGTTTAATAAATCTACAATTAATGACTTCAGTTTCAATATTTTTTTCTTTTAACCTTTGTACAATATCAATACTTCTTTTAACCATAGATCCAACTGCTAGAATTAAAACATCTTTACCTGTAGTCATTACCTCCCAAGATCCAATTTTTATAATATTAGAATTAGTATTATCAAAGTTAATTGATGATTCTTTTGGATATCTGATACTAAAAGGGCCTTTACTATAGCTAGTAGCTGTGAATAATAGATTCTTTAATTCATTACCATCTTTTGGTGCAGTAACAATCATTCCTTGAATACATTTCATATATGCAATATCTAATACTCCATGGTGCGTTGCTCCGTCCTCTCCTACTAAACCAGATCTATCTAAACAAAAAACTACAGGCAATTTCTGCAAAGCAATATCATGGATAATTTGATCATAAGCTCTTTGTAAAAATGTAGAATAAATTGCTACTATTGGAGTTTTGCCATTTACCGCTAATCCTCCAGCAAATGTTACTGCATGTGCTTCTGCTATCCCTACATCAAAATATTTATCAGGAAATTCTTTGGCAAAATCAACTAAACCTGTACCTTCTCGCATTGCAGCAGTAATAGCAACAATATCTTTATTGTCTTTTGCTAAACTACAAGATACTTCTCCAAAAACATTCTGAAAGATAGGTGCTTCTGCAGTTTCTTCAATAGATGTCTCTTTTTTCTCTTTTACTCCATGATATTTGACAGGATCATCTTCTGCATAATTGAGACCCTTCCCTTTTTTTGTAATAGTATGCAGGACTATTGGATTATTTAAATCTTTTATATTATTTAACGTATCGACTAGTTCATTGATATTATGCCCATCTACAGGACCAAAATATCTAAAACCTAAATCTTCAAATATAGTGGTTGGGAAAAAGAAATTTTTTGCACTTGATTCCGCTTTTTTTAATAAACCTTCAATAAATTTAAAGTTCTTAGGTAATCTTGTGATTAATCTTCCGATTCTACCTCTTATATAGTTATAAGACTTATTAGTAGCAATCTTAACTAAATAATTCCTAAATGCTCCTACGTTAGGGCTAATTGACATGTCATTATCATTCACAATAACTAGTAATTGTTTTTTAAGATGCCCAGCATTGTTAAGTGCTTCAAATGCAAGTCCGCCAGTTAGGGCTCCATCACCTATGATACTTACTACTTTAAAATTTTCATTATTTAAGTCTCTTGCGCAAGCTATTCCCAGGCCAGCAGAAATAGAAGTTGATGCATGTCCAGCTCCAAATACATCATATTCACTTTCGGTTCTTTTTAAAAATCCGCTTAATCCTTTATATTTTCTAATAGTATTAAAAGAATCAAATCTTCCTGTTAAAACTTTATGTGCATATGCTTGATGGCCAGTATCCCAAATAAGCTTATCTTCGGGTGTATTATAAACATAATGAAGAGCTGTGGTTAATTCTATCGTACCTAAAGTTGGAGCTAAATGACCACCAATCTTATTAATAGTTTCTATGATATATTCTCTTAATTCATTGCAAATAAATTCTAGATCTTCTTGTGAATAAGATCTTAAATCTTCTGGCGATTTAATATTATTTAAATATTTCATAGTTATCCTTTAAAACACAGCTTATGTAATAATGTTTCATTTTGCAACTCAGGATGGCAAGTAACGGCCATATGCATACCTTCTTTTACTCCAACAATCTCATTATTATGCTTACAAATTATTTCAACATCTTTTCCTATGCTAGTAATTTTAGGAGCTCTAATAAATGATGCCTTAATTGATTGAGATTTAACACTCTTACACTCCAGATTAATCGAATCATCAAAAGAATGAACTTGTCTTCCATATGCATTTCTATTTACTTCAACATCAAGAATATTCATGTTTAATACTTTTTTATCAAAACTATTTTTTGACATAAGAATCAGACCGGCACAAGTACCAAAAATAGGTTTATTATCAGAGAAAGATTTTATTCCATCAATAAAACTTTGATCTCTTAATAAAAGATTAGACATTGTTGTCGATTCTCCTCCAGGTAAAATTAAACCTTGAAGATTAGATAAGTCTTCTAGATTTTTAACCAATGTTGAATCAATCCCAATGTCATTCAGAATCTGAATATGGGATGCAAAGTTGCCTTGTAGAGCCAGAACTCCGACCACGATTATTCACCTCTTTCTGAAAACCTCTGATCTTTAGGAATATCTGACATCAATATTCCCTTCATAGCATCTTTCAATTTATAAGATGCGCTAAGCACTTTCTTAGCATCAGAAAAATGGGTAACAGATTGAACAATAGCATGAGCACGTTCTGAAGGATCTTCGCTTTTAAAAATTCCAGAACCAACAAATACTGTTTCAGCGCCTAATTGCATCATTAGAGATGCATCTGCGGGAGTTGCTATTCCTCCAGCAGCAAAATTAGGCACAGGAAGCTTTCCATTTTTAGCAACTTCCTCTACAAGCGCTAATGGAACTTTAAATTCTTTTGCTTTTTCTGATAAATCTTGTTCTTTAAGTGATTTTAATTCCGAAGTAATCATTTTCATATGTCTAACTGCTTCAACAATATTACCACTACCTGCTTCGCCTTTAGTTCGGATTAACGCTGCACCTTCATTCACTCTTCTTAATGCTTCACCAAGATTGCGTGCTCCACAAACAAATGGTGCTTTAAAGGGATGTTTATCGACATGAAAGTCTTCATCAGCTATTGTTAAAACTTCACTTTCATCAATAAAATCTACTTCTAAAGCTTGTAAAATTTGAGCCTCTGCAAAATGGCCAATTCTGCATTTTGCCATCACTGGAATAGAAACATTATCTTGAATTTCTTTAATCATATGAGGATTGCTCATTCTAGCAACTCCTCCATCTGTTCTGATATCTGATGGAATTCTTTCTAAAGCCATCACTGAAACAGCTCCCGATTCTTCTGCAATTTTTGCTTGCTCAACATTTGTGACATCCATTATAACGCCACCTTTTAACATCTCAGCTAATGCAACTTTTGTTTTAAAATCGTACTCTTGACTCATGAATAGTTTCCTTATCTGTTGTATCTGTTAATTCTTTAACTTTTTTAATTACCAAACTTATAATCCAATCAGGGGTCGATGCGCCTGCAGAAATACCAACCGAATTTATATTATTTTTAAACCAAGATGAATCAATTTCTGTAGCATTTGTAACTTGATAAGTGTTTTTATTTCTCTCCAGGCTCAATTCTGTCAATCTTTTAGAATTGGCACTTGTAAATGATCCTATAATAAGCATCATATCTGTAATCGTTGATAATTCTTTAATTTGCTGATGATTTTGCTTGGTAGGAAAACAAATAGTATTTATAAATCTCAAGTCCACCACTTTAGTCATTAAAATACTAATAATATCTTGAACATTTTCTATCGCTTGAGTGGACTGACTAACTACTCCAGCTTTTTTTGTTTTTCTTAATTTTTGTGCTTCTTCAATAGATGCGATAATTATTGGATTATCAACTTGACTAGCAATACCTATTACCTCATCATGACCATGATCGCCAATAATAATAATTTTTCTTCCTTCTGCATGCAACTCTTTGACCTCTCTATGAATGTCATGCACTAATGGGCAGGTGGCATCAATAATATTCATTTTTTTATCTTCTGCTTTTTTCCACACATCTTTTGAGGTACCATGAGCACGAAATAAAACTGGTTTATCTTCTGGAATTTCTTCTAACTCTTCTACGACTTTAATGCCTTTTTTTTCTAAATCTTCAACTACGTTTTCATTATGAACAATATCCCCTAACATATAGACTTCTCCATATTCTTTACTAACGTCATATGCAGCGTTTACCGCATCACGAACTCCGAAACAATAACCTGCTGATTTAGCTAATATTATTTTCATTATGCTTATTAATATATGTTGACAAAATGTTTAAAACATTAGATTTCACATCAGAGAATTCTCCTTCTACCAATGCTGCAGCTGCAAAAGGATGTCCACCTCCACCCATTTTTTTTGCAATTTCACTCACTTTATATTTTCCCTTTGATCTGAAACTTAGCCTAACTTTTCCCTTTAAATCATAAAGCATTACCGATACTTCTACTCCTTTAATGCTTCTAAAAAAATCTGTAAATCCATCAAAATCTTGATTAGATCCATTTACTTCTTTTACCATATCTTCATTCAAAGCAAACCATACTAATTGTCCATTACAATCAAAATTTAAATTCTGAATTACATTACCAAGCAATCTAATGCGACTGATAGATGAGCTTTCATAAATTTTTTGATATATTTTTGCAATATCTAACTCCATATTGATTGCATCAACTGCAATTTTATGACTCATCTCTGTCGTGTTGCTATGCCTAAATGAACCAGTATCTGTAAGAACTGCCACATAAAGACCTAGCATTATATCTTTATCTATTAAAGTTTTATCGATATTGCAAAAATATGAATATAGTATTTCTCCAACAGAACAAGCCTTCAAATCAACAAAAGTATGTGTAAAAAAATCATTATCAGATTGTGGGTGATGATCGATGCTTAAAGTCTCTATAGAGTTATCCTCAACAATATAAGCTATATCTCCTAAACGATAGAAGTCTCCAATATCTAAAATAATCCCTAAATCAGCATTCTTAATAAATCCTGCACTATCACCATCCAAATCATAAAAAATATTATCTGTATTTAAGAAACTATACACTTCAGGTGTAGGGGAATGATTTATAATTTTACAGTCTTTTCCTAGTTTTGTTAAATAATGATGTACTGCAAAAGCAGAACCTAAGCTATCTCCATCTGGATTAATGTGTGATGATATAAAGATTTTATCTTTTCCGGCAATAATTGATTCAATTTTTTTATAATCCATAACAATTATCTTTGCCAAGTATTCTCAGTAATATTTTTATTCTTATTATAAAACCTTGATAGAACAAATAAATAATCTGATAGTCTGTTTAAGTACATTACAACATTATTGTTTTCTAGAGTATCTGAATATAGCTCAACAACCGTTCTTTCTGCTCTTCTTGTGATTGCTCTTGCAACATGCAGATTAGCTGAAAAAGAATCTCCTCCTGGTAGAACAAATTCTTTTAATGGTTCTAAAGAGGCATTATAATGATCAATATGCTGATCTAATGAAGTAATAGATTTCTCGGTAATAATATCTGCACCATCTTCATTTAAAGATATTTGGCCTCCAATATCAAATAGGTCATTTTGAATAAGCTTTAATTGATTGATAATAGAAGAATCATCGCAAGCAGTATTACATACACCAAGCACACTACTCAGCTCATCTATATCACCCAAAGCATGAATAATGGCATCATTCTTATAAACTGAACCGCCTCGCGCTAAACCAGTTTTTCCGCTATCTCCATTTCTAGTAGTTACTTTAGTAATTCGCATCTAAAGAAGACCTGATATTAATAAGTGTGTTAGAATACTAGCTACATAACCAATAAAAATAACTCCAGACCATCTTAAGTGACTAGAAAAAGTATATATCCCTTGTGCTTGACCCATCAAAGCAACTCCTGGCGCAGAACCGATTGACAACAAACTTCCTCCAACACCAGCAGTAAGGGTAATTAACAACCATTGCTCTAGACCCATTGTTGTCATATCATGCATTTGAATTACAGAAAACATAACAGGTATATTGTCTACTAAAGCTGAAATAATTCCCATTAAGGAATTAGCTGCTGTAAAACCCAGTCCATCATAAAGAGAAGTATTTAATAGTGCTAAATATCCTATTTCCGATAAACCTGCTACACACATAATTACTCCATAAAAGAAGAGTAAAGTGTCCCATTCTGCTTGAGCGACTTGCTGAAAAATTCCAAAAGGTTGGTCGGATCCATCCCTTGCAATATTTTTCGGTGCAGAATAAGTACGTTTTAGATAATATCCAAGAAATTGTAATAAACTAAATCCTGTCATCATTCCAAAAACAGGTGGAATATGAAGAAAATTTTCAAATGAAACTGCTAGAAATATAGTGAATAAAAACAGTATAATAATACTTTTTGCACCACGTTTTAATTGAACAGGATTATTTTCAACATCTTTCGATGAACCTTCAATGAAAAAACTCATAATAAAAGCTGGTATGATAAAATTGACTAGAGAAGGAATAAATAATGCAAAAAATTGTGTGAACTCTACATATCCTGATTGCCACACCATTAAGGTTGTAATATCGCCAAATGGACTAAACGCTCCTCCTGCATTAGCTGCAACAACAATATTAACACAACTTATACTAATAAAATTTTTATTACCTATTCCGACAGCCATTACAACAGCACACATAGTTAAAGCTGTAGTTAAATTATCTGCTATTGGTGACAGAAAAAATGCTAAGAAACCAGTAATCCAAAATAATGTTTTATAAGAATAATCTTGAGCTAATAGTCTGGATCGTAATTTCTCAAAGACATTCCTTTCACTCATCGCATTAATAAACGTCATAGCAACCAAAAGAAATAACATTAATTGAGAAAATTCAGAGAATGCATGCATGATTGCTTCTTCTACATGCTCGGAATTACCATTTTTAGCTCCAACCCCAGCTATCATTGCCCAAATGACACCCGCTGCAAATAAAACAGGTTTTGATTTTCTTAGCTTCGTGACTTCTTCTGTCATCACAAATCCATATGCAATCAAAAATAAAATTAGAGATGCAATACCTACTGGATGATTTAATAATTCCATAAAAAACAATTTAAATCAAATAGCCATAAAAAATGACCAAAATCGAATAAATATTATTTAAATTTCCTATATGGAATATCTACTAGTAATTGGAATATTTGGACTATGTGTTTTAGCAATGAATATTGGACTAATTTTTAGAAATAAACCTCTTAAGAAAGCATGTGGAGATTCTCCAGATGGATGTGAAATTTGTGGCGGCGAACCAGATCGCTGTGAAAACAATATTTAATTCTTAGGGAAATTTTCTGAAACTATTTGCTTAAAACTCATATCTGGGTCAACTAAAATCATTAATCCCTCAAAATCTGTCTCTTCAAAAAAGTTATTTATATCATTAGTTTCCATCATATAGAGCGCTGTTGCTAAACCATCTGCTTCCATACATGATGTTTCAGCAAATACTGATATAGATGCAAGCTGAGACATAATAGGGTATCCTGTTAAGGGATTGATTTCATGATGATAAAATCTATTATCTTTATCTATATAAAAATTTCTATAATTACCTGATGTTGCAATAGATGCATTTTTAATTGAAGCAATATATTCAATTTCATTGGATATATTGTCTATTGATGGAGTATTGATACCAACTCTCCAAATCTTTCCATTTGATTTGCCTCTAACCTCTCCACCAATTTCTACAAAGATGTTATCGTAGTTTAAGCTTTCAATAATTTTATCTACAGCATAGCCCTTAGCTATAGAACTTAAATCAATTTGAACTCTGGCATCTTTTTTTCTAATCTTATTTTTTTCAATTTCAATTAAATCCTGACTCACAAAGACTAAAATACTATCTATATCAGTGGCTGTAGGAACATCTGAAAATTTATCTGGACCAAACCCCCAAAGATTTACCAATGGCATAACAGTAATATCATAAAGTCCATTAGATATTTCATAATAATCAAATGAAGATTTTACTACAAAGGCAAAATCTTCAGATATAGTCATCCATTCTGTATTTTTTATTGTATTAAATTTTGAGATTTCACTATCAATGATATAAGTGGACATTTGCATATTAATATCTCTTAAAATCTCCTCAATTTTATCTCTATTTTCTTTGATATCATTATTGCTCTTGATATCAGTAGCATATTTAACCGTGTATGTAGTTCCCATAGTACTACCAGAGATTGTTGGAAAATGATAAGTATTATTTTTTGAAGAATTTTCTAGAGAGTTACAGCTAATTAAAAATAAAATAAGTAAATAAGATCTATTACCCAAAATCATCATAATCAATCATATCTTCTTCGACACCTAAATTCCAAAGCATATTCTGTACAGCGCTAATCATCATCGGTGGACCACACAGATAATATTCACATTCAGTAGGATCTTCATGATTTTCAAGATGCATATCATGTGCAACTTGATGAATGAAGCCTTGAGGACCATCCCAATTATCTTCTGGAAGAGGATCTGAAAGAGCTACTTGATAAGTAAAATTATCAAACTCCTCAGCTAGAGCTTTAAATTCATCATCATAAAACATTTCTTTTTCAGATCGAGCGCCATACCAAAATGAAATTTTACGTGTTGTTTTTTCTGTTTTTAATAAATGAAAAATATGAGATCTTAATGGAGCCATTCCTGCTCCACCTCCAATATATACCATTTCACGATCTGTATCTTTGATATAGAATTCTCCGTATGGTCCTGATACAGTTACCTTGTCTCCCTTTTTCAAATTAAAAGTATAAGAAGATGCAATACCTGGAGGAACAGTAGGATTATTAGGTGGAGGACTAGCAATACGGATATTTAACATAATGATATTACCTTCAGCTGGATGATTTGCCATAGAATAAGCTCTAAAAACTGGTTCCTTATTTTCAGCTTTATACTGCCAAATATCAAATTTATCCCAATCGCTAGTATATATATCTTGTATTTCAAAATTTTTATAATCTAAATCTTTATATTGAGGGACATCAATTTGAATATATCCACCTGATTCAAAAATAATAGGATCATCTTCTGGTAATTCAAGGATTAATTCTTTAATAAAAGTTGCTACATTGTCATTAGACTTAACGACTGCATCCCATTTTCTAATACTAAAAATTTCATCTGGAACTTGAATCTTCATGTCATTTCTAATTTTTACCTGACAACCTAATCTCCAATTATCTTTCTGATCTTTTCTATTAATATATGCTGCTTCAATAGGTAAAATATCTCCTCCACCTTCAATAACCTGGCATTTGCATTGAGAACAAGTACCTTGACCGCCACATGCGGAAGGTAGATAAATATTCTGTCCTCCTAAAGCAGATAATATTGTACCTCCAGTATCAACAGTTATAGACTTGTCTAGATCGTCATTGATTACTATCGTGACTTCTCCTTGAGGTAATAAAATATTTCCAAGAACATTTAACACAATTACTAATAAAAGTATTATAGATGTAAAAACTGCTATGCCAAGAAATATGGTTTCGTTCATTATAAATCTATCCCTGAAAATGCCATGAATGCCATAGAAAGCAATCCGGTTAATAACATTGCCATTCCTACTCCTCTTAATCTTGGAGGTATATTTGAATAACGTAATCTATATCGTACTGATGCCAATGCTATAATAGCGAGGAAAAAACCAACTCCAGATCCAAATCCATATACTGTAGTTTCGGTAAGAGTATATTCTCTTTCTACCATAAATAAAGATCCACCCAATATTGAACAGTTTACAGCAATTAAAGGTAAGAATATTCCTAAACTGCTATAAAGAGCCTGTGAAAAACGCTCCATAAACATCTCAACAAGCTGTACCATTGCTGCAATTACTGATATAAAAACAATTAATCTTAAGAAATCTAAATTTACATCAATATAATCTGGATTAAGCCATACCAGTGCACCTTTATCTAGAAAATAATTGTTAATAAACCAATTAATTGGAGCAGTAATAGTTAATACAACAACTACAGCCATTCCAATACCAACAGAAGCATCTATTTTTTTTGAAATAGCTAAAAATGAACATAATCCTAGAAAGTATGCTAGAACAATATTTTCAATAAATACTGCTTTGGTAAAAATACTCAAATAATGTTCAAATCCACCCATTATTCACCTTCCTCAATTCCAAACAATTCTCTTTGTGTCCAAATAACTAATCCTAATATAAAAAATGCACCAGGCGACAATACTAACAGACCAATATTCTCATACCCTGCTGCATACCAGGCTTCAGGAATGCTAAATAATACATAACCTGCACCCCCATCAGGTAAAGTAATAGTGCCTGCACCAAATAATTCTCTAAAAAATGATACAATAATGATAATCATTCCATATCCAAGACCATTACCAAGACCATCTAAAAATGCTTTTGATGGGCCATGCTTTAATGCAAACGCCTCCGCTCTTCCCATGATAATACAATTAGTAATAATTAGGCCAACAAAAACTGATAATTGCTTGCTCATATCATACAAATATGCCTGTAGTACTTGATCTACAACAGTAACAAGTGAGGCAATAATAGATAGCATGACGACAATTCTGACACGATTTGGAATAAAGTTTCTTAATGCAGAAAGAATAACATTCGAAGAACAAAGCACAAAAATAACTGCAATAGTCATAATTATAGCTTGATCTAGACGTATCGTAACTGCTAAAGCAGAACATATTCCAAGTACCTGTAAAGATATTGGATTATTAATGCTTAGCGGATCGCTAATAATTTTCTTTGATTCTGAATTAAATATTTCCATCTGCTCTTACTTTGTTTAAATAATTTTCATAACGCCCTAAATCATCTTTAAGAAATACTGTAACTCCTTTTGAAGTTACCGTTGCACCAGAAATACCATCTACTTGATGAATAGCAGATGCTTTACTATTGTCTACTTTTCCTTTTAGAACTTCTACTCCAATAACATCTCCGCTATTATCTCTAATTTTTTTACCTATAAAATTATTAGTAAACCATGCTTTGTCTACTTCACCACCCAAGCCTGGCGTTTCACCATGTTTATAAAACTGAATTCCTAAAACTGTATCTGTATCAGACTCTAATGCAATGTAACCAAATACAGTAGACCACAATCCTTTTCCAGCAACAGGAATTGCGATACCCTCTGTTTTATTATCTACAACTTTTAAATAAACAGGTAATACTTCTAAATTCCTCTCAGTATCCACTTCTTCAATTATACAATCAACTACATTCCCGCTAGTATCAACGCAAAATGCTTGGATATTTTCATTAAATATTTTTTCTACAACTTCATTTGACCATGGCTCATTTTCTGACTCTTCAAAATCTAATGATCGCAAAATATTCTTTTTCATGTCTGCTTTAAGATTATACTCCTGCAACTCTCTTAAATTTTCTTTAGTAAATGATAAGATTGTACCAAGAAGAACTGTTATAATAAAAACAAAAGCTAATGTATAGTTATTGCTATGCATTTCTCGAAAGTCTCATATTAATATTTGATTTAACTATATAATAATCTATCAATGGCGCAAACATATTCATAATTAATATCGCTAACATCACACCTTCAGGATAAGCTGGATTTACAGATCGAATAATTACCGTTAGAGCTCCAATCATAAATCCATAAATCCATCTTCCTTTATTAGTATGTGTAGATGTGACTGGTTCGCTTGCCATAAACACTGTTCCAAATAAAAAACTACCAATCAAAATATGCTGTAATGGTGTAATAGTTAACATTGCATTAGTAGAATGATCTGCCAAAAGATTAAATAATCCAGCAGTAATTACGAGCCCAAGAACTGATGAAACCATAATTCTCCATGAAGCAATACCGCAATAAATCAAAAATATCGCACCCAATAGAATTAATAATTTATTTGTTTCTCCTATAGATCCTGGAATCAACCCCCAAAATAAATTAGATGTTGAAAAATCAAATTGAGTAGCCTGACTAAATAAATTTGTAGCTGTATCATATTCTACTGGATTAGCTGGTATAGATAGTGCAGTCGCACCACTATAGCCATCAGGTCCTACAGCCCAAACTTTGTCACCTGATATTTTTGTTGGAAAAGCAAAGTACATAAAAGCACGTGCAGTTAATGCAGGATTAAATACATTAGTACCGACACCTCCAAAAATCTCTTTTCCAATAATAATTCCAAAACAAGTTCCTATAAATAACTGCCACAATGGGATATCTGGTGGCATAGTTAATGGAATCAATGCACATGTTACAAGAAAACCTTCATTTACTTCATGCTTACGAATTACTGCAAATGAAAGTTCACAAATAGCTCCAGCTACAAATGTAGTAATCAAAATTGGAGTTACGTATGACATTCCCAGAATAAAGTCGCTTACAACGGAACTAGAAACGCCTGTAGCTGCTGAATGCAAATATCCAATATTATAAGCCCCGAATAAATAACATGGTATTAGAGCAATAACAACAAAAAACATTGTTCTTTTAATATCCATATTATCTCTAATATGAGGACCTGAGTCGGTTTGTTTTTCTGTTGAAAAAAAGATAGTATCTGTTGCTTCCCATATAGGAAATGCCCATGATAAAGGTTTTCCTTCTTCAAAAAATTTACCGGATTCTGCTAATATTTTTTTTAAAAAATTCATCTTATTTATCAAAATAGATTGTATCTAATCCCTTTCTAATTATTCCACCTACATCTGTTTTACTCGGACATACGAATGAACATAATGCTACATCTTCTTCATCGCATTCATAAATACCTAATTGTTCCATTTCTTCGAAGTCATTTGCTTCAATACTACGAAGTAATGCATTAATATAAATATTCATCGGAAATACTTTCTCCCAAGCTCCAATGGGCACAAAAGCTCTATGACTACCATTTTGAAGAGTAGTAAACTTATAAGGAGATTTATTGCTTCCTAAGTATGCATTGAAAACACTATACCTTGATGAACCTCCAGGGTGAAACCAGCCTATAAATGATCTATCAAAAGATTCTTCAATTACCGATATGGAAGAATGATAAAATCCTAAATATCCATCTATAGAAGATTGCTTACCTGTCAATACATCTCCAGAAATAATTCTTACCTGATCGATAGATAGATTGTCTTTACATGGTCCAATGAAATGCGATTTTAACGAAGCACCAATTCTTGATTCAAAATAAGAAGGGTTACTAACAGCAGGTCCGCTTAAATTTATAGTAACAGATGGATCAAATACGCCATCAGAAAATAATTTGCCAAGAATAGGTAAGTGATGCCCTTGTACTGTCCACACAACATCCTTACTATTAATTGGGTTAACATGATTAAGTATAACTCCTACATTTCCAGCAGGATGCGGCCCTTCTACTTGGATAACATCTACAAAATCTAAATCAGATAAATAATCAAATTCACCAGGATTCACAGCTACAAATAGTTTTCCTGCTGTCAATTTCTTTAAATTTGCTAAAGCACTAACAATTGTATCTTTATTTGATGACAATGTAAAATTATAATCAACTGACAACGGGGCAGTATTTGCCAAACTGACAATAATAGATTTTGGATTATCTGAAGGATTTGCAACTTTATTAAATGGTCTTTGTGTAATAAAAGGCCACATATTTTTTTCTAATAAATAGTTAACTACATCATCTCTATTAGATATTTTTTTTTGCTGGCTACTAGAGTGTTCACTTTCAAGGCTAGTATCAACACTAAAAATAATTTCTTTTATTGATCTTCGCTCGCCATAAACAATTTTTGAAATCTTACCAGATGCAATAGCTGGCCATTTTACCTCAGGGCATAACTTATCAAAGAATATAGGATCTCCTAACTTTACAACATCATTTTCTTTAACCAAAAGCTTTGGTTTGATGTATCTAAAATTTTCAGGAGACAAAGAAACGGAATCATTTTTTTGAGGTGCTGAAATTTTTCTAGAGGCTACTCCAGCAATGTTAATGTTGTGACCTTTTTTAACTTTTATTTTCAACATAAATTTAGGCGCTTAGTTTCACCCTTATTTCAGACATGAGAAAGTAATAAAAAAGTTGGTTGAGTTCTAGATAATATTTAAGGAAATAGAAAAAAGATTATTTTTTAGCTTTCCATTCAAAATAATTTCCATCATATGATACTTTGTCTTGCCATTCTTTGACCTTACTATTAATCATATCCATTGTCTCCGAACTTACATCTTCTAACAAGTCAATTGTTAGGTCTCCCACTGTTTTTGCACTGACTCTAGAAGCTTTAATATTTCCCTTGCCTGTTATTGCATTACCCATTCCATGAACTTTATCTAGTTCATCAAATTTACCAGATGCTTGATCAACAATATTGTATGTTGAGCCATCCATAGGTACCCCGTCAATCGGTTCCGGTAAACTTCCGATTGAACTAATTATAATACCTCCTTTTAAAATATCATCTGATGCTTCAATAACAACTGGTTTTCCATCTACGATCTCGTTCTTAATAATTGTCAGGCCTTCCAACTTATCATCTACGATATGTAGTCCAGTTGGTTGAGTACATTCTGCAACCTTGAATAAAAACTTATTTTGCATATTTTGAAGGATTTTTCTTCGAGCTAGTTTGCGTTTTGCAACCATTTCAATATCTACATTGTCAGGAATAGTTGTCAAAGGCATATTTTCTATATCTCTTCGGTATACGAGAGTAGCTCCATGAATATTCAATGTATTATAATCCATATCATGCATTTTTAGATATTTTGAAATACCTTTATGCTCCATTTCAACAATATCAAAGCCTTCAATCTGTGATTCAACTTTTTGCCTTACTAATTCTAATTGTATAATCTTACATACATCAATAGATGCAAGTCCTCCGCCTACTACCAAAGCATTATCTTTAACATTTACTGAAGGTCCATTGTAATTAGCTTCATGATAATGATTAAACCAATACACAAATGGATTCTGATAGTAAAAATTTGAAAAATTTTCAATTTCATTGAATGGAAAAGATCTATCTTTCCAAGCACCATTTGCAAAATAAATACAGCTCCAATCTATATCATATATATCTTTAAAATTTAAATCTTCACCCAATCTAGTGAGTGGAACAAAATCCACTAATTCATGAGACATAATATCATCAATTTTAAAATACTCTTTAGTACGTTGCTTATCATGCCACCTTGGAAGTCCATCTTCAATTTTTCCATAAGGCATATGGTTTTGATCGATTACAACACAACGAACTCCTTCTGCTGTCAATTTTTGTGCAGCAGTTGAACCTGATACCGCTCCTCCTATAATTAATACTGCCTTCATTTTAATACTGCTTTCATTAATTTGTTTATTTCTTAAATTTATCTGGTATGAAATTAATAAATTATTTTATAATTCAAATCATTCCTTTTTTGCCAAAGATTTTTATTCGTCTTGTAGCATCTCCTTATATCGCAGGTATTACTGATGATCAAATGCTAGTTAACGTAAAAAAGTTAAATGATAAAGGGTATGACGTTGCGATTGATATTTTGGGAGAACATGTAGCGACAGATAGAGATGCAACTCAAATTACTGAGCGCTATGCAAACCTATATGATAGAATTGCGTCACAAGGTTTAGATGCAAACTTATCTATTAAGTTAAGTCATATCGGTCAAGACTTAGGTTACGAACTAGTTAGAAAAAATCTAATGATTCTTGTAAATGCAGCTAAAAAACATAATAATTTTTTACGTCTTGATATGGAAAACTCGCCATACACATCAGAGACAATTAATCTATACAAAGAAGCATTTGAAATTTATCCTAATGTTGGAATCGTACTACAAGCTTACATGCATCGATCAATAGATGATATAGATATGTTAGCCAACAAAATGTTTAATGTGCGAATTTGTAAAGGTATTTATATAGAAAGTGAAGATATAGCTTACAGAGGTTATGAAAAAATAAGAAGTAATTATATTGCACTAGTTCAGCGTGCACTTACAAAAGGATCATACGTGGGAATTGCAAGTCATGACGAATATTTAATTGATACACTATATGTATGGATTAAAGACAATAAAATCTCTCCTAGTCAATATGAATTTCAAGTATTGCATGGTGTACCAATGGAGAAAAAGCTCCAACAATTAATCAAAGAAGGCAATAAAGTACGTGTATATGTTCCCTATGGAGATAATTGGTATGATTATTCTGTTAGGCGATTAAAAGAGAATCCTAAAATGGCAGGATATATTATTAAAAATATTTTTAGTAGGATTTTTAATCGATAAATAATTATCTATTTTTTTTCCTATACCAAAATAGTAAAATAATCCCTGCTAAATTTGGAAACCATACTTCAGGACTCGACCAAGCAATACCATCAAATGAAAAATCAGAAATTGGCCAAAATATCTTAGTTGGAAAGAATTCTTTTGTATGGAATGGAAAATCTAGCATTATATGAAATGGCCAAGCGAGCATTGGCAAAAAAAAATCTCTTTTTATAAAATAAATAATAGCAATACAGGTAAATGCTACAACAAAGCTATGCGAAAGATTCTCCACAAAAAAGAGCCAATCAGGATAGTCAGAATAAGGTGCTAACTGAAAAAGATTTTCTAGTGTTGGTAATACACCATAATTAAGTATCCAACTAAACAACTTTATAATAAATAGAAGCCCAAGAGAAATTAGATCTGGCATTATTCCAAAAAAAACTGCCAACCATTTATGGTCTCGGTAGCCAAATAGTCCTCTACTCCAAAATAAGTGACTAATCGTATCCATTTAAAACTATTTTGCTAAAGAACCCATTGGGTCCCACGGCTTTAAAGGAATAGCTTCTTCGTTCTTATAAAGATTATATAAGTCATCAGATAGGTAGTCTTTATGTACAACAACTTCATAATTGTATTCATCAAACCATTGATCTGACATAATATGATAACCTTTCTCTCCAACTTTATCACCCCAACTATTTTCTACTCGCCATTTGATAGGTTTATCATCGGCATCTAGATCTACTCCAGTGAAAAGCATTGCATGGGTCATTTGACTTTCTCCATACTGTAAACGATCGGCTTTATTCATAGAAAATTCTGATTGATAAAAAGAATTAAAGTCAAATAAATCTATATCCATGACTCCTATTTTTCTATCAAAATGCTTTCCAACATCACAACCAAACCATACTGGATGATTATCTTTGATAGAGCTCGCTGATGCAGCTTTCATTTCTTCGCTTGTCACATTAAGATATCGAACTGAATTTCCTTCAACAACATTTCCAAGTGCTTCAACAGTATAAACTTTTCTATACTCCTTATCTTCCATAGGACAATTGATAAGACATACGTATTCATCAAGATTCAATCCAACATGATTATCAAAAAAAGATTTAGGAGTTAAATTTTCAAAACTAATAAACTTCTTCTTTTTATCATGAGCTTGCCAATTAAATGAAGTTGGGGGGGATCCAATATGCATTGCAAGCATCTTATAGATCTCCTCTAACATATCTGTTTTAATAGATTCTAAATCGTCGCCTGAAACGCCTTTACCTATATTTTGACGCAAATCTTTTGCATTTTCACGAAGTTTGCGAGCAATCATTCGATTCATTGTAGCTGACTGGCTCGATGAGAATGATTCTGACATTTCTGACTGTGGAATGACGCCATATTTATCAATTAAACTAACCCACATATCCCACTGTCCGCCATCTTCAATTGGATTTGAAAGAAGATGCATTACTATTCGACTATTCCAATCTTCAGACGCAGAATCTATAATGCATTCTAAAAAATAATTTGCTTTTTCTAGCTTATCCCAAAACATAAAATAACTCTGAGAAAATTCAAAATTTTTCAAATTATGTTTTCTGCCGATATAAAATCTAAACAAATTTAATCCAGCAAACCCCCAGCACCTTCCACTAGATTTTTGATTAGTAACTGACATTTCTCCTTTAACAACATTAGAAAAAGAATGGTTTATATTTCTATAACGATCCCAATTCATGGTTAAATCACTTAAATCAGTACGAATCATTGCATTTCTTACTACCTTAACATGATTATCTGATTCACATTTTTTTTGAAATTTTTCTATTGTTTTTAACGAAATTGAATTGGCCATTTTTTTCCTTTTTAAAATTAGTTATCTATTTTTATCCCAAAATACTTCTGTAATTATATTCAAATCTTTTTCTTTTAAACTACTTGTATCCCTAATAATATCAGTGAATTCTCTGACTTCATCTTTAGTCACTGGTGAACCTATATTATTACCATTCGAATCTAAAGAATTATCTAAAATATTACCCTTGCTATCAAATATGACCCAAAAAGGAATCCCACTTGCATTACCTCTGAGCGAATTATAAAAATCAACTGAACCAGGATTCTCAAGTTTTTTATTTTCTTCAGATTCATTTACTGCTAAATGAACTATAACATAATTATCATAAAAAAAATCTTTACATAAATCATTAGTCATATTTTGATCCATGCGCTTACACCAAGTACACCATGATGCATCAAACATCAAAAAAACATTTTTGTTTTCTTTTTTAGCAATTGTATAGGCGGAATTCATTACTTCATCTTTTGATGGAATAATGTTTTGAGCATTAAGAATGCCAACAAAAAATGCAATAATAGTAAAATAATATATATTTTTCATTGCGAACCTCTTTTTCCCCAAACCATCTTCGTTTTTAATGTTTGATAATAATCATAGTCTTCAAAAGTAATAAATTTAAGATGATGTTGTGCTTGAAAGATTGTGACGGTAGAATTATTGGTAAAATTTTCAATATTTTGCCCATCAGCAATTAATTTTAATTCTTTTTCAGAGTCACCATTAAATCGAAACTCAATATTAACGTCTGCTGGTAAGACTAATGGTCGTGAAGTCAAAGAATGGGGAGAAATTGGAGTCACTATAATAGAGAATACATCTGGTTGTACAATAGGGCCTCCTGAAGATAAGGAGTATGCAGTAGATCCTGTAGGTGTACTAATAATGATACCATCTGACTTGTAATCACTTACATGCTTACCATCAATATATAAAGACAAAGAAGTTACTCTGTAGGCTGTCTCATTTTGGACAACAAAATCATTAATTGCGAAATAAGAATGATCATTATTAGAAATCTTGGCATTTAAAACTAATCTTTCTTGTACAGTAAAGTCATCATCCTCAATCATATCTAATTTTTCAGTTAGCTCTTTAGGAGTAATTTGTGCAAGAAATCCTAATCCTCCGATATGAACCCCTAGAACAGGAATGGTAGGTTTACTAAAGATTCTTACCCCAGCGATAAGCGTACCATCGCCACCTAGACATAATAAAAAATCAACATTAGGTGGAGTTGTAGAGTCGTAAAAATTAGAATGATTTGAAGCAATTTCTAGGTGCTTTAAGCTATTAGGCAAGAATAACGTAATATCATTATTTTCTGCCCATAGCATAACTTCATGGATCAATCCTGGAACTTCTTTTTTTCTAGGATTTGCCCAAATAGCAAAACTTTTCGGTTTCATTTTAGTTATCTATTTTTTTTCTTATGTCTGTCTGCACGTAAACGTTTTTTACGTTTATGTGTATTCATTTTTCTTTTTTTTCTTTTCTTACCGCAAGGCATCAAGTGCTCCTATTTAATAATCAATTAATTTATCGTTTACAGTTGTCTTCATCAATTTGGAAGGCTTAAATACAGGCACATATCTTTCTGGCAAATAAACCGGATCTCCAGTCTTTGGATTACGTGCTTTCTTTGGTAATCTATGCTTTACTGCAAATGTTCCAAACCCTCTTAATTCAATTCTTTCATTTTTACTTAATGTCATAATAATTTCTTTAAAAGATGTATTAATAACAGCTTCTACCTCCAGTTTAGTTAATCCTGTTTTTTCTGAAACGCTATCTACTATATCTTGTTTAATCATGATATTAATTCTCCATCAAATTTTTATTTCACAAATAAGGTTAATTTTTGACCAGGATAAATTCTGGAAGAATTTTTTTTCATATTATTCCATTCCTTAATCTTACTCACCTGTAAATTATGTTTATCGGCTATCCCACTTAAGGTGTCACCAGACTTGACAATATAAACATTTTTACTCGGAGTGTCCTTATCTGGTTTGTTATTTACAAATAATGATAATTTTTGATTAGGATATATACTAGAAGTATTCCCCATATTATTCCATTTTCTAATTTCAGCTGCTCTAGTGTTATACTTTTCTGCAATATGACCTAAAGTGTCTCCACTTTTTACCTTATATATAATTTTTTCTGGATAATTTGAATATACACCACCTTTGACTGGAATTTTTAAACGCTGACCAATAGATAATTTATTGATATTACTAATATTATTAATAGTCTGTAAATCTGCAACAGATACACGATATTTAGAAGCAATAGATATAAAATTTTCTCCCTTTCTGACACGATGTTCTACTTTTTGGACAGCAAATTTCTGTTCATCTGGTAAGGCATTAAACTTCTTATAAAAACTATCTTTTTTTCCATATGGTATATTTAGCGTATATGACCCATTAGATGGTGTTGCCGGTTGTCTTAATTCGGGATTGAGGCGTTGAATCGTGCTACGCTTTGTATCAGCAGCCTTTGCAATAACAGTTAAGTCTGCACTTTTTTCAATAGTTACCTTATCATATCTCAATGGATTTGATTTTGGCATCTTAAACCCATATTTTTCAGGATCTCTTAAAATAATTGCAGATGATAGAAAGTATGGTATATAGTTTTTAGTATCTTTTGATAAAGAATATAACTGCCAATAATCAGATGTTTCGTGAAGTTTTAATGCACGATTTAATCTTCCTGGTCCTGTATTGTAAGCAGCTAATACTAAATACCAATCATCAAATTCTTTATATAGATCTTTGAAATATTTAGCTGCTGCTTCTGTAGATTTTATAGGATCTTGACGCTCATCAATATACCAATTTCTTTCTAATCCATATTGTTTACCTGTGGAATACATAAATTGCCACAATCCTACCGCTTTAGCTCTTGATACTGCTTTTGGATCAAGGCCAGATTCAATCATAGAAACAACAAGCAATTCTTCGGGAAGATCATTTTTTTCTAAAATTGGTAACATCAAATCTCTGTACTGAGCATATCTTCTAAGCCAAATATTGAATCCTTTACGACCTTTACCTTGGAAATATCTAATATAGCTCTCAACTTGTGAATTCATCACAAGAGGTATATGACCCTCACTATCATCAACAATGGTAAATTTTGTTGTGCCCATTTCTACTGATTCATTTTCATTCGTTATTGAAGCAATATCTCTACGAATTAAATCTGCAGTCAAAAATTGAGTGGAGCTACTTATTGTGCTTAATCGTGTAGTATAAATTAGAATAAAGTCAGATTGAAATTTTTCAAATTCTATCTTATCTAATTCTTCTCTTACTCCTAGTTGTTCAACATCTGACAGTAGGTCAAAAATTCTTTTAATGTTATAGACAACCTCTACGGTATCTTGATTCACATCTGCAATTACAGCATCCGATAAAAACTGTTTTGCTTCATCTAGAATAGATGAAATTCGATTACCATTTCCTAAGAATGCTGCATCGCTAGTATTCATGAATGGTTTTCTTGGTTTTGGATTAACAGAATCTTGAGCCAGGATGTGGCCTGTCAATAATACTAACACTATATATGATATAAGTAATCTCATGTGAATGGGGAAATTATCTTTAAAGTAAGTCAGAATCAAGTTAGTGTTTTTTTATTTTATCGATATAATTAGTTGAGCTATATCCATCATGAAATTTTAATAATGTTACTTCTCCGCCAGCATCAATTACTTGATTTGATCCCACTACAGTATCTATTGTATAATCTCCACCTTTAACTAAAACATCTGGCATAATCATTTTAATTAATTCTAATGGAGTTTGTTCCTCAAAACTAACAACATAGTCTATAGACTTTAATTCTGATAATATCAAAGCTCTATCGGATAAAGAGTTAATTGGTCTTGATGGACCTTTTAGTTTTTTTACTGATTTATCAGAATTAATACCAATAATCAATATATCTCCTAAAGATTTTGCTTCTGCTAAATATCTGATGTGCCCTACATGCAAAATATCAAAACACCCATTTGTAAATACAATTTTTTTACTATTGTGCTTATGAACTTGAATAGCGTCTATACTATGCTCTAATTGATATTGATTATTATCCATTTCTTAATTTAGTAATTTGATCTTTAATACTCATCGTAATCTTATTACGATCTTCATAAGAGCTATTCTTTGTATCAATAGGATCACCAAAAATAATAGTTATTATATTTGAGTTCTTTGCAAATAAACCTCTATTCCACCAACTATATGATCCAACAATAGCAACGGGAATAATTGGCATTCCTGTATCAATTCCAAATATTGCAGCTCCTTTTTTAAAATCTTGCAACTTTCCATCTTTTGATCGTGATCCTTCTGGAAAGATAGCAACTGAACGAGGATATTTTTCCATATCTAATCTTAAATTTTCTAATGATTTAATAGCTTCTTTGTTGTTCCTGCGATCAACTAGAACAAATCCTGCTGTTTTAATAATAGTATTAAATATGGGAATTCTATCTAACTCTTTTTTACCAACAAAAACTAGATATTGATTTACTGCTATTAATAGAACTTGAAAATCAATTACTGAAGAATGGTTGGGTGCAAAAATGTATTGCTTATTATTATCAAAATTTTCTTTACCAATAACTCTCAGCTTAATACCAAATAGTCTTCCTAGTGTCTTTCCCCAACTAATTCCATAATATTTGAAATTGCTTTTCTTTTTTGAAAGTAATATTGAGAACATTGATGTTGTACCAAAAAAAAATGTCCAAAAAAGAAGGTTTATATAAACCCAAAATTTTTTCAACTATTTAATCTCCGATAGACCCATATAAGGCTGCAGAGCTATAGGAATTGTAATTGAACCGTCTTCATTTTGGTGCGTTTCAAGCAATGCAGCAAAAATTCTTGGAGTTGCAAGGCCCGAACCATTCAATGTATGTAAATAATCAACCTTACCATTATCGTCTCTGAATCTAATATTACCTCTTCTAGATTGAAAATCTTCAAAGTTGCTGCAAGAAGATACTTCTAACCACTGTTTTTCGCCTGGTGCCCAAACTTCTAAATCATAACATTTTGCGGCAGCAAAACTTAAGTCCCCACTACATAGTTCTATAATTCTATAATCTAGCTCTAACAAATCTAATATCTTAGTCGCCTGCTTTGCTAACGACTCTAATTCATCGTACGAAGATGTTGGATGTACAAATTTTACTAATTCAACTTTATTAAATTGATGCACTCTTAGCAATCCCTTAGTATCCTTACCATAAGAGCCAGCTTCTCTTCTAAAGCATGCAGAATTAGCTAAATAGTATTTTGGTAAATCAGATACTTCTAAAATGTCATCTTGATGAATATTGGTCAATGGAACTTCTGCAGTTGGAATTAAATATAATTTATCTTTTTCAGTATGATACATATCTTCATAGAATTTTGGTAATTGGCCTGTCGTTATAGCACATTCTTCCTTTACTAAGAATGGAGTAAAAAATTCTGTATAATTATAATTTTTTAAATGAAAATCTATCATAAAATTAATTAATGCTCTCTCAAGCAATGCTCCATTTCCCTTATAAAGAGGAAATCCTGCACCAGAAATCTTCGCTCCTGCCTCAAAATCGATTAAATCAAGATCCTGAGCAATATCAATATGGCTCTTGGGCTTAAAATTAATCTTCTTCTTTTTACTACAGTCTTTCTTTATAACATTTTCTTTTTCTGATGCTCCAATTGGGACTGAATCATGAGGAATATTTGGAATTTCCAGTAACATATCTTTTAAAATTTTAGATTTAGTTCGATGCTCGTCTTCAAGATCTTTAATAGTATTTGATAATTTTTTTAACTTTGCAAAAACAGACTCATCTGATTTTCCTTGAGATTTTAAAATACCAATTTCCTTCGATTGTTGATTTTGCTCTGATTGTAAATCATTCAGTTTCTTTGTCAATTCTCTTAAATTGATATCAGCCTCTACAATATTATCTAAACTTATGGATTTATCTTTTTTTCTTAGACTCTCTTGGATTAAAGATTGTTGCTCTCTTATATTTTTTATATCAATCATATATTATAATTTAATTAATTCTTCTAAGATATTAACATTAATCATTTGTATGGCAAGATTTTCTTTATCCATAATCTTAATTTCATATTGTCCTGCATCTGAAATTTTTAACTTATTAAAATAATAATCTGATGCAGGATTTAAATATAATTTTTCTTTTTTGATATATGTTCCATCTTTATAAATATGTGCAATAAAATTTCTCTTCTTTGTATCAATGCGATTTGAAAAACCATATATAAATACCGGTTCATTGATGTAATAATTTTTATTACCTACAAAGAATGTATAGTTTAAATCTTTCTTTTTAGAAACCCAGTCTATTGCTTCTTCAAAATATGTATCATCTCCATTTAATACGTGCTTATAAAAAAATTCATCATTTATTAGTACTGATTTAAAATGATTTTTAGAAAAAAATTTCTTTTTTGAAATATTATTTAGTTCATTTTCGTTTGAAAAATTTACTCCGAATAAAGGACCTATTTTCATAAATGAACTTAAATCCTGCTGAGAACCTTTGAACATTATCAACGAAGTATTTTCTGAGTAAATCTTTTTGATAAAAAGATTGAACCATCGATCTGAAATAGGCATTTCAGGAAAATTATCAAGAATAACTATGTCATATTTTTTAAACCAAAAATCTTCAAAATTGTGTGTGTAGGTATCAAATTGAGGAAAAAAATGATCAAAACTATTGTCTATTTTACTGATAATAGCTCTAGAGTTGTAATTAAGAGTACCACTAATAAGCGCAATATTCAGCTTCTCAGTCTTCAAACTTGTAGTGAAAGTATGTCTATTGTTAGATATATTATTTTCTAATTTTAGACTAGAAATCTTTACGTCAAATACATTATTAAAATCAATATTATCCTTAATAAGAAATGATTGAAAATAAGTATGTTTATTTCTGTATAACTTAATTTTATCTGATGCTATTAATTTTCCACCATTAGATAGTGTAATCTGTGTTAATTCATCACCATTTTGATTATTAATTTCAATATCAATGTAGATAGATTTCTTATCAAAGCGATTTGGATATACAATAACATTCTTTATAGCTATGTCTACTGTATCTTCTGAAATTTTTGATTCAATACTTTCTGGAATTATAGTATCTGAAATAATATCAGTCTCATCAGCAAAAAAGAAAAAGAAAAGGGAGTTTATATAAATTGCTCCACCTATAGCCGTAAAAATAGGTATCCAGAATAAAAGTATCTTATATTTATTTTTCATCATTAAACAACCATACCTCTAGAGTAAGCAGAAAAATTAATCCCAATTTTAGCTGAATTATTATTTATCTTTTTTTCTCCTAAAAATGCTACCATATCTGCATTATCTGTACAATACTTTAATGATGGAAAAATAATAGTTTTATCTAACTCATTTAATTTTTCTCTTAGTCGTTGATTTGCAGCAACTCCACCACATACTATCCCAGTATTAATATTTAAATCGTCCATAGAATTTTTCAATTTTCCTACCAAACAATCAACAATAGCTTCTTGATAGCTGGCAGCGACATCGCTTAAATTATATTCGTTCTTATTAACACAATTGATTAAAGATGTTTTAAGTCCACTAAAACTAAAATTGTAAGTACCATCGTTAATAATTGGACGTGGAAAATCTATCAATTCCTTATTCCCTTTTTTGGCTAACTTTTCTATTTCCGGCCCGCCTGGATAATTTAATCCTAACGTTTTGGCTCCTTTATCGAAAGCCTCTCCACAAGCATCGTCTAATGTTTCACCCAGTAAGGTATATTCAAATAAATCTTTAACAAGCCATATTTGTGTATGGCCGCCGGAAACAAGCAGATTAATAAAAGGAGGATCTAATGCTTCAAATTCAATAAACGCTGAATTCAAATGTGCTTCTAAATGGTTAATAGGTATAATAGGGATACCTAAACCTTGAGATATACCTTTAGCAAAAGAAATACCAGATAATAGTGAACCCATTAACCCTGGCCCACTTGTTACTGCAATTGCTTCTAAATCAGAATATTCCAATTTAGAATCTTTGAGAACTTTATCTGTAATTTCAGGTAAAAATTTTTCATGTTCTCTTGATGCAATTTCGGGTACTACCCCACCAAATTGTGTATGGATCGATTGTGTTTTTGTGTAACTAGAAATGATTTTTGAATTATCGCATATAGCTACACCAGTTTCATCGCAAGATGTCTCTATTCCTAAGATAATCAATTGATTTCTTTTATAACTAAAATTTCTAAATTATTTGGAGATAAATCTTTCCATTCCATAAGAGTGTTAGGGATCCTAACCTCTGGTGAATAAAATTGTTTATCTGGAGTCCAAGACTTTTCAAAATTAATTAAAACTTCTATATCTGTAGATACAATACTAGCAATTTGATTTAACCCTCCAACAATAGTGAGTGAAACTGTAGCAGGGTTAACAAATACATTCACATCGTTAGGCTTATTAACCAATTTTACAGGTATTCCTGTTACAATTGTTTCACTAATAGGCTGAATATCAATAAATCCTTGAACCTTCTTTGGATCAAAATCAACTAATTTATCTGGATTCATGATTAATAATTTTCTATCTACTGATGTTATTAAATTTGACATAGTATCTTTTTCAGTGCTGATAAATGTAATATTATCTACAATTTCTTGAGGTCCACCAATACTAATAGAGTCTGGTAAAAAACTTACATCTCCAACTTGTATATATCCTGGATTAGCTGAAATCAATATTTGTGATTTGATTGGTACTTTCTTCACCAAATACTGATCTAAGTTAATTTTTATATTTCTAGGAGATATAACTTCAACAAATTCTAAATCTAACGAAGATGGTAAAACTATTTTCTCTGGATTATTTTTATAATATTGATCAAGTTCAAAATTATATTCATCTGCAATACTACTTAAATCTAGAACAGCTTTGTAATCTTCATAAAAACTATCAAAGAATCTGAGCCAAATAAATGCTCTACCTGAACCTTTCAAAGCAACAACAATACTTTCAGGAACTTCTTCTTTATAGGTCTTTTTCTCTTGAAGATTACGTGCAACTAAAGGAATTTTTGTTGTAACAGAATAAGTATCTTCACTCTTAATAAAAAACCAAAGAATAAATGCGATAACAAAAGAATATAGAAGTCTTTTGATCTGGTTAGTGTTAGTCAGCATCAGGCTGATCAAGCATTAAGATGACATTCTTATCTTTTTCTTTAACCTCAACAACTAATAAATCGATAGTGCCACCTGGTTCAATAGAAGGTAAATAATCTTTCTTTAATTCTTTTGAAATTTGGTCTGAAGGAACAAGACCTACAATATCATCTCCCATATCAACTACAATTCCAGCATCATTTATAACTGAAACAGTTCCTTTAAGTTTGTCACCTGCAGAATATTTTTCTACTATATCAGACCATGGATTTTCTGCTAGATCTTTCATACTTAATAAGATCTTTCTATCCTTATCTGATATGTCTACAACAACAAACTTGATTTTATCACCTTCATTAACAAATTCTTTTGGGTGTAGCGGATTCTTTGTCCAATGAAAATCTGTATTTCTTATAAAGCCTTCAATGTCTTTTCCTAAATCTACATATGCTCCAAATTTTGTGACTTTATTAACTGCGCCTTCTTTTTTGTCGCCTATACTTACTTGAGAAGATATATCATTCCATGGATCTTGAGTCAATTGTTTAATACCCAAACTAATTTTTTGCTCATTAGCATCAATAAATAAGATTTTTGACTCTAAAGAATCTCCAACTTTGTACTGATCTGGAAGATTTTGAATATTTTTTGTCCATGATATTTCAGATATATGAATTAAACCTTCAATACCTTTCTCTAATTCAATAAAAATACCGTAATTCATGATACTAACAATCTTACCTGTCATAATATCTCCAACACTGTACTTATTTGGTATTGTTTTCCAAGGATTCTCTACTAACTGCTTTAATCCTAAGGATATTCTTGATGTCTCTTGATTGTAATCAATAATTTGAACTGTGATTTCATCTCCTATCGATACAATTTCAGATGGATGGTTAATTCTACCCCAAGAGAAATCAGTGATATGTATCAATCCATCAACACCACCTAAATCAACAAATGCACCAAAATCCGTTATGTTCTTTACCAGACCCTGCAACTGTGCACCTACTTTAATCCTTGTCATTAATTCTTGTCGTTTCTCATTTAGCGATTCTTCTAATATTGCTTTTCTAGATACCACAAGATTTTTTCTTAACTCATCTACTTTTACAATTTGAAAATCAAATTCCTTATTAATCAAATCATCGAAGTTTTTTATAGGTTGAATATCTGCTTGAGATCCTGGTAAGAAAGCTTGTATAACTCCTAAGTCTACTACGAGACCTCCCTTAACACGTTTAATAATTTTTCCTTGTACAGGTTCAGCTTTTTCACAAAAATCTTTTAGCTCATCCCATCTCTTAATAAAATCTGCTTTATATTTTGATAAAGTAATGTTTCCATCTGTATCTTCAAATTTTTCAAGAAATATATCAATATTAGAACCAATCTCAGGTAAGTCTTTGTTATTAAATTCTGATCTACTAATTAGGCCTTCTGATTTAAAACCAATATCTACCATAACATCATTATCGCTGATACCAATTACTTTTGCTGATATAATTTGATTCTCTGATATATCATTAAATGTACTTTCATATTCTTCTAAAATATTATCAGTCAATTTTTCAACTTCAACTTGATCTTCTTTTCCAGAAATTACTTTAATGCCTGCAAATAAATCTTTGCTTAAATAATCTTTAATTGTTTTTTTAGAAGATACTTCTTCTAAAACAGGTTTATCTTCTAAAACTTGTTCAGTAGTTTGTTGCTCTACTAGTGCTTCTACTACTGCTTCCTCTACTACTTCGTTATTTATGTCTTGTTTAGGTTGATCATTCATATTATTTAGTTTCTCTCAATGTGTTTATAGATTTGATTAACTTGATCATCAAAAGTGCAGTTTGATGTATCAATTACAATTGCATCGCTTGCTTGTTTCAATGGAGAAAGTTTACGACTACTGTCATACTGGTCTCTATCTATCAAATCTTGTTTTATTTTGTTAACGTTTAACTCCTCATTTAATCTCTTAAAGTCTTTTAATCTTCTTTCTGCTCTAGTGTCATAGTCAGCTATCAGAAAAAATTTATACTTTGCTCCCGGATAAAGTACTGTCCCAATATCTCTTCCCTCAATAACAAAGTTACCATTTTTTGTGATATCTTTCTGTATTTTTACTATTTTTTCTCTTACAGGTTGCAATGCACTAACCTCACTTACTGCATTCGTAATTTCTTTACTACGAATTAGTAAGCTCACATCTTTATCATCCAATAATACCGTAATGCTATTACTGGAGGTAAAGTCTATTTCCAAATTTAAAATATCTAACATTTTTCTGACCTGACTTTCAGAACTTATATCGATAGAATGCTGTCTAAAAAAATAAGCAACAGCTCTATACATAGCTCCAGTATCTAAATACTGATACCCTAGCTTACTCGCTAGGCTCTTTGCGGTGGTAGTTTTACCAACACCAGCAGCTCCATCAATTGTTATTATCATAAAAATTCTCAGAAAGTTAGTTTCTCTTTCAATAAATGCCAAGATGTTTAAAATCTTATCCTTTTCTTGTTATTTTGTCTAAATATTGCTTTTCTTTCTTTGTTAATTCTCTCCATTGACCTTCTTTCAATTGATTCAATGTAATATTACCAAACTTTATTCTTTTTAAAGCTATCAACTTAAGACCTGAAAACTTAAATATTCTTCTTATTTCATTCTTTTTACCTTGTCTTAATATCATATTAACATGCACTATATTCTTAATTTTTTCTTGTGATATAATTTTTGCTTTACCTTTTTCTCCCGAACCAATAAAAATACCTTTTTCAATTTTTTTAATAATTTTATCATTAATGAATTCATTAGTCTGCGCAACGTACTCTTTTGGTATTTTATTTTTAGGATGAGTCAGGAACTGAGATAAATCTCCATCATTAGTTAACAAAATCAAACCTGTGGTATCTTTATCTAATCTACCTACATGATTTAAAAAAGGCTTTCTAGGGATTAAATCAAAAATTGTTTTTCTACCCATTTCATCGCTTCTAGACGAAATAAATCCTTTAGGTTTATACAAAACTACTGTGGTATTATTTGAGTTTAAAATAATTTTTTGATCATCTAATCTAATAACATCTTTTAGAGAATCAATGTCAGCAAAAGGATCCATGATTACTACGTTATTAACAGTAACCATTGCTAATTGAATGGATTCTTGTGCTTTTCTTCTAGAAATAATTCCAGATGATGAAATGAATTTAAATAACTTCATTAGTGATTCCATTATCTTCAGAATTTATAATTTCAGAAATCTCACTACTTGTTGGCATTTCAGATAAACTTGTTAATCCAAAGTGTTTTAGATATTCATCGGTAGTATGATAAAGCAATGCTTTGCCCAACGAATCATCTCTACCTCCTATCTTTATTAATTTTTTATTCAATAGATTTTTTAAAACACCTTTACAGTCCACCCCTCTTATCGATTCAATATCTACTCTTGATATAGGCTGCCTATATGCTACAATTGCCAAAACTTCTAGACTTGCATTGGATAGCATAAGCTTTTTAGTTGGAATATACTTGGATATAAACGGTTCAAATTCTTTTTTACTAACAAGTATATATCCCTCTCCTACAGCTTTAATTTCGAAAGCGTGATTAGAATATTTAATATTAATATCATTAACAACCTCATCTAACGATGGGACATCATGTCCATCAAATACTCTACTTACATCAGATTGCAAAAGAGGTTCAGATGCAACGAATAATAAAGATTCTATAATTAATTGTTGTTCTTTCATGCCGTGATAAGATTTAATTTGATTTCAATATCGTCAAAAGTATTTTTTTGTTTACAAATCAATTCAGATTCCTTAATCATATCTAATACAGCCAAAAATGTAACAATAACTTCTAATTTACTTTCTAATTTCTTAATCAAAGTAGCCAATGAAATCACTTTTTTCTTTTTAAAACTAGAAATAATAAACTGTTTTTGTTCTTGCAACGATAGTGTTTCTCTTACCAGAATAAGTGGATTATCTTGTGGTGCATTATCGATAGCAGATTGAAAGATTTTTGATATATCAAACAAACTTACTTCATTCAAAAAGTCTGCAGGATTAGACATTTTTTCAAAAATAATCTTATCATTTGGGCGATAAAATAAATCTTTATTTTCTTCATGCATTTCTTTTAATTGATATGCAATATTTTTGAAATTTTTATACTGTAATAATTGATCTATCAAACTAACCCGCGGGTCATCAATATCTAATCCTTCCTCATCTTGCTGTCTAGGCAATAACATTCTTGTTTTTAATCTCAATAGTAATGATGCCATAAAAAGAAACTCTCCGGCTATTGAAACATCTAATTTTTTAGCGGTGTTGAGCACATCAATATATTCTGATGTGATTTTAGAAATTGGAATATCATAAATATCTATTTTATCTCTTTTAATAAAATATAAAAGTAAATCTAATGGTCCTTCAAAATTTTCTAACTTTACATTAAACACTATTTAGACCATTCCAATAGATTTTTTGACATTTGATAGCGTATCAGATGCAATCACTTCGGCTTTTTTTCTTCCTATATCCATTAGATCGAAAATATCATCTGGATTATCTAAATAATGCTGCTTCAAAGCTCTTTGCTTGGAAAAATAATCCATTATATGTTCATATAATTCATTTTTTATGCTCATATACTTTAGGCCTGGCGTAGCATATCTATCTTTTAGTTCATTTTTTTCATCATCATTTAAAAATAATGCATACATATTGAAAAGAGGTGTATCTGTATCTTTGGTCTCATTCAAACCAGCAGAATCAGTTACAATATTCATTATTTGATTTTTCATATACTCTTCACTACAAAAAATAGGAATAGTATTATTATAAGATTTGCTCATTTTCTTGCCATCAATTCCAAAAATTATCTCACTATTTTCATCAATATCAATTTCTGGAATAGTAAAAATTGGTCCATGCGTATTATTAAATTTTATAGCAATATCTCTTGTCATTTCTAAATGCTGTTTTTGATCTTTTCCGACAGGAACAATATCAGATTGGAATGCTAAAATATCTGATGCCATTAATACGGGATAAGCAAACAGTCCCATATTAGGCGTCAGTCCATTTGCGACTTTATCTTTATAGGATGTTGATCTTTGCATTAAGCCAACGCTTGTAAAATTAGATAATATCCATGTTAACTCTGTCACTGCTGGTACGTGAGATTGAACCCATACTGTAGATTTTTCAGAATCAAGCCCTAGAGCTAATAAATCAGAAAATGCATTAAATGTATTTTTCTCTAGCTCTTCTTTATTACTAATAGATGTCAAAGAATGATAGTTTGCGATAAAACAAAACAAATCAGAAGAATCTTGAAAATCAATCATTCTTTTAATCATACCAAAATAATTTCCGATATGCAATAACCCTGAAGGCTGTGCTCCGCTTAATATTCTTTTTTTCTTCATTCTAATTTCTATTTATAAATAAATAATCTTTCCAGCCTGAATTTCTATCTTTTACAAACTGATTAAAGTACATGAATCTATTAGGTTTTTTTGGTTGTTTCATCAATTTCATATTTGCTTCTTTCAGTGTTCTATTTCCCTTCCTTGCATTACAAGGAGAACAAGCTACAATCAAATTCTTCCATGTATCCGAACCACCTTTATATTTTGGAATGATATGATCAACTGTTAAGCTTGATTTCGACCCACAGTACTGACAACATGAATTATCTCGAAGTAATAAATTCTTTCTATTCAGAACGACTTCAAGACTGTTATACGATACATATGTTTTTAGCTTTACAACGCTAGGTACTTTTATTCGAGTTGAAGGAGAATATATATACTGATCATAGTTCATTAGTACATCAACTTTATTTAAAAAATATAAACATAAAGCACGCTTGGAAGAACAAACTGCAAGTGGTAAATAACTAGCATTTAATACAAGAGTGACATTGTTGTTGATGTTTAGATTTGGATTATTTGTTTTCATTCTTTATGAATTTATGAAAATAATCACTCACATTTTATAAAAATAACATTAAGATAGCCCAGAGTAAATGTAGGGAATACTAGTGAAATTCTAGAACAATCTCCGCTACTGTAATTACTGAGATTTAATCGTCAAATTCCCAAATAATACCAAAAGATAGGAGGCTGTTCATCGGATTGAATAGCTCAGCATTATTGATAGAATAGTCTCCATCAACTGGCAATCGATCAAGTGCATTTTTTAATCGCACCGTCAAAAGAACATCTGCAATTGAGATATCTAAATCTAGTCCAATATTATAGCTATCATTATAGTTTGTACTATTATTTGATATAGGCATATTTCTAAAGTAGTCAAAAGAATACTGAGAATGATTAGCCGACAAATATATCAATGAAAACTTTCCAGTAACTCCTAGTTTTTTATCAACAAAAGAAGTGTTAAAATGATAGTCCATTTCTATTATATCAGATCTATTGGAACTAATAAGACTATCATAAAAATTATGATAATGAATTAAATTGATCTTACTTTCTTTTAAAGGTATTGAAATTTTCGTTTTGAGCGACAACATATCATCAGAAAGAAAACGATATCCATCATCTTCAGGAATTGAAACTTCTCCTAATATGTAATTAGCAGCAACATTATTTGCTTGAATAAATCTTAAACTTGAAATTAAATCAATTTTGGTGCTTAAATAATAGTTTAGAATTAATGAATCCCAATTTTCTACTTCTTCATCGTTAAAGCCATTAAATTCGTAAGAATCAAATAGTAATCTAGTAGGCTTATTTTCTCTTTTAATCAAGAACTCAACTGAACCGAACGTAGCATTATAGGCAATATTTGGACTGACTTTATCGCCAATATAATCAATACCATACTTTAATTGTCCCAACGGAAGTTTGTTATTATTGGATAATTGTAATGTATTCCTACTATATGTTCTTGAGGATACTTTATCTACATAATATTTATTATCTAAAAAAGCGTCTATTGAAATATGCTTACCATTAGCTGCCTTCATATTAAATCTATTTCTTTGAATATCTACCTCATGATTAATCGGATATTCAACAATCTTTCTTTCATCGTATTTACTGATATGATTAATTTCAACATTATACTTCCAATCATTTTTTACAAAAGAATCTCCAATTGTTAGTGAAAAAAAATCAGAAAATTCTTTATTAATAGATGTATCTAAACCCGATTGATTATCAAAAATAAACTTTGAATCTTCTCTAAAATATCCAGTAGAAAAATAAAGCTCATGATCTGATACTTTAGTACTATAATCAATTTTATAAAATAAACTCAGCGGACTAGAATCTGCATTTGCAAATTCTGAATAATTACCAAAAAAACTTTTCTTCATTCCTAAAAACTGAAAATCACTTTTCTCAGAACGCTTTTTAAGTCCAATATTTAATCTATCAAAACCATAATCACCAAATTCATATCTAAATTTACTTTTAACATAAATAGAATCAGATGGAAGATTATCAAAATTAAAAGAAGAAAATTTATTTTTAAAATACGTTGATGATCTATCGATAAGCAGATTATCAAACTTTTGATCTTTATCCCAAATAATCTGATTATTATTTAAAATAACTCCAAATTGATTTGAAAGATCATAATGAATATGATTTTGCCCAAATAATATAGATACAGTTATAAGATAAGCTAAAATAAGTTTATTAGTCATTTTTGACTCATAACATTAACATGTGAATCCATATAATTAATCGTATGCAATAGAACTGCTTCCAAGGTTTGAGGCTCAACAGGACTTTGCCATTCTTTTCTACCTTGATAAGATAAGATTAAATGCTCTAGTCTTATTTTATCTTCATTGGGGAAACGTTTGACTTGTCTAATATAATTATTAACGATATCTCTAGATAAAATAGCGTTACCTATCAATCGTCTTTCATTTGATTTGGGCTGAGAAAATCCCATATTAATTGAATATAATTTTCCAATTTGATGTAAACAAGCGCCTGTTAAAAGTAAATCTGTATCTACTTTATAATGCTTTCCTAAAATTTTAGAAATTTTAATCAATGAAACAGTTTGCTCAATCAAACCGCTTTGATAATTGTACTGATATGAAATGCTAGCTGGATAAATCTGAAATTTTTGTTTATGGTCTACTAATATTTTCTTTACCAATTGCTTTAAATGAATTTTAGATATTTGATCAATTTCCTTAATCAAATGACTCCATAATTGTTTTGGATTCTTTTTTGAACTTGGTATTAAATCAGATGAACTAAAACCATACTTTGCATATTTTTCAATAGATGCTCTAGTAATATTCTTTATTTTAATAAAAATACTATCACCGTATTTATAGGTACTACCTTTAATAGCAACAGGATTTCCTACATCAAACTTTTTTGATAAAGATTCTACATTATCCCATATACGAGCTCTTATTAATCCTGATTTATCTTGTAATAGCAAATCGAGATAAATAGAGCCATCTTTTTTTCTTCTCAATTTTTTTTCTATGCAAAGATAGAAGCCTTGAAGCTTCATTCCAGAAACTAGATTACTAATAAGGATTGATTTCATTTAAAAACTAACTTTTAGGATGATTACACTGAGTACCCGTACAGGTAGCAGATAATTGATGAACTCTTTTTGTAACTTTGAGATTGAGATCTTTAGCAATTTTATCTTCAATCTTTGATATACTGTTATCAAAAAACTCAAAAATTTCTCCGCAATCTTCGCATACAATATGATCATGCTGTGGGGTAATAGATTTTTTATTATGTTCATATAAAAATCTACCATCATCTAAAGTGAGTTTTTTTAATAAGCCGTGTTTTACAAACACATCAATTGTTCTATATAAAGTTGCTCTTGAAACATTGATTTTTTTCTTTTTAAGAGAGTGAAGAATAGTCTCGATATCTCTGTGCTTATTTGTTCCAGACAATTCATCCCAAATATCTAAACGCTGTTTTGTAGCTCTAAGACCTTCAGTTTTTAATACTGATTCAACTTCTATATGAAATCTACATGGTATTAAGTTTTGCATTCTTCAAATTACCTAATCTATTTTTTTTAGTCTAGCATATTTAACGATAAGCTTTTTTCTTAATCCGCCATCAAATTCAACACCAACTTTTTGATTTTCACCGGTTCCACTTAATACTAGAATGGTACCGACACCAAAAAGATTATGTTGTACTTGATCGCCTTTTTTGAAATCATCAAATTGTGTGACGGTTCTAGATATTTGAAATGTTTTTTTACCACCAGAACGTACTAATCTTTTTATCCTAACTGTTTTATAAGGCTTAATCTTTATTACATCTTTATCAATTTCATTTAAAAAATCAGACTGTATAAAAGATGATCTCTTTAATCCACCAAACGTTCTTCTTTGCTGCGCATTCAGCAAATAGACTCTCTCCATTGCTCTTGTTACTGCAACATAAAACAGTCTTCTTTCTTCTTCTAATTGATCTGGATCATCATCGCTTCGTATCAAAGGAAACAGGCCTTGCTCCAAACCAGAAACAAAAACTGTAGGAAACTCTAACCCTTTTGCTGTATGGATTGTCATAAGTGCCACACGTGACTTACTATTATCATATCCATCCAGATCGGTATAAAGCGATATTTCCTGTAAAAAATCTTTCAAATGAGCATCTGGATTTTCTTCAGAAAAACGGTCAACGCTCGATTTTAATTCTTGAATATTGTTATAACGGTCTTGTTCTGCAGGATTATTTTTATAATAATTCTCAATATTAAATTCTTCTAACAAAACACGTATCAATTCTTTACAATCTAAGGTTTCTAATAAATCGTGAAATTTATTAATTGATAAATAAAACTGTTCAATTGAATCTTGCTGTTTCCCTCTCAATTTTATATCCCTACAAGACTTTAAACTGTCAAATAATGAAATGCCTTTTTCTAATGCTAAATCATTAAAGATAGCAATAGATTTTTCACCAATCCCTCTAACTGGAAAATTGATAATTCTTTTTAATGCAATATTATCATTTGGATTACATACTAAGGTTAGATAAGCCATGACGTCTTTAACTTCTTTTCTGTCATAAAATTTAGTACCTCCAACAATACGATATGGAAGACCTTCCCTAATCATGGTTTGCTCAATCATTCTAGATTGCGCATTTGTACGGTAAAGTATAGCAAAGTCATTGAATGGAGTTTTATTAATTTTGATTTCTTTTTTTATAGAATCGCATATTGCATTGGCCTCATCTTCATCGCTTCCAGCAGAGATAAGTGAGATCTTTTCTCCTAGATCTTTAGTAGCAACTAATTTTTTCTCAGCTCTATTAATATTATTTTTAACTACAGACAACGCACCATCAAGAATATGTTGAGTAGATCTATAATTTTTTTCTAACTTAATTTCTACAGCTTTTGGGAATGTATCCTTAAAATTTGTTAGGATGTTATCAATATTTGCTCCCCTCCAACCGTAAATAGATTGATCATCATCTCCTACAACCGTAATATTTTGATGTTTACCACCTAAAAGACTAATTAATTCAAATTGGGGTGAATTAGTATCTTGAAATTCATCGACTAGTATATACTTCCATAACTGTTGATATTTTTTTAGTAAAGCATTGCTATGCTTAAACAATTTAAGAGGCATTCCAATTAAATCATTAAAATCTACAGCATTATTAGACAATAATAATTCTGAATATCGCTTATACACTTCTGCAATTTTTTTATCTTCAAAACTGTTCGCTTTAGATTCTACCTCTTCTACTGACATAGAAGCATTTTTAAACTTATCAAGCTGTGAACGAAGAAAATTGATATTTAACTCTTTAGACTCTGTAATATTTAATTCCTCTCTTACTTCTTTTAATAAAGCTTTTTGATCAGAAACATCATAGATAGTAAAACTGCTATTATACCTATCATCTAAATAACTAATATATTTTCTTAGAATTCTTGCTCCGATTGAATGGAACGTTCCAACATTTACATTATCACAATTAACGCTCTCTTGAATGCGCTCTTTCATTTCAGATGCAGCTTTATTGGTAAATGTCAGAGCTAAAATCTCATTGGGACTATAAATCTTATCTTTAATTAAATGCCATATCTTGTAAGTTAAAACTCGCGTCTTTCCAGTCCCGGCACCAGCAAAAACAAGGACGGGATGTTTAACAGTTTTTACAGCTTTAAGCTGCTGAGTATTTAAATCGCCTAAGTTCATCGATTCTCTCTTTTATACTGCTTGTAAAGACTCTTTGCTTCTAAATGATCTTTCTGATTAGTGGTAAATATATGAGAACCATCACCTTGTGCTACAAAATATAAATAATCCGTATCAGCAGGATATAACGCCGCTCTAATCGATTCTAATCCAGGATTATTAATAGGTCCAGGAGGTAGTCCGTAATTTAAATAAGTGTTATATGGAGAAATGCGTCTTAAGTCTCTATTGCTTAGCGCTTTTGGATGACCTGGTATTAAATATTGTATAGTTGGATCTGCTTGCAATTTCATTTTTTTCTTTAGTCGATTGTGATAGACTGAAGATATCATAGATCTCTCTTTATCTAATAAAGCTTCTCCTTCTATAATCGACGCTAAAGTTACAACCTCATGTACCGTAAATCCTAGCTCATTTGTGCGCTCTATGAATGTTTTATTAAAGTTCTTCCAGAACTCGTTAATCATGGTAGTAAAAACTTCACGATTGCTTGTGTCTTTAAAAAAATAATATGTATCCGGGAAAAGATATCCTTCTAAAGAAGAGGCTTGAATATCAAACTCTGCAATAAATCTTTGATCTTTAAACAATGCGATATAATCATCAGATGCATCAAATAGATTATTTGCCTTTAGAAATATTTGCTCCGATGATGAACCTTCAGGAATTGTTAATTTTAATCGAATTGGACCTTCTTTAAAAATTGTATTAATGATATCTTTACTACTAACCTTTCCTTCAACAGCAAACGTTCCAACTGGTATTTTATCGGACAAGCCAAGAAAATAAACTCGATATTTAAAAAAAGATTTATTGTGAATAATCTCTTTTTCATGCAAAAGATTGGTCACAGTATTTAATGACATCCCTTTTTCAATCACAAAAATAGTTTTATCAATCTCTTTATTCGAAGTAAAAAATATGCTCGCTCCAAGAAGACTGAGGGTGAAAAACAGTCCAAGCACTAAATCACGACTACTATTATTATTGGCTACCATAAAGAAGGAGAAATTAATTCTTTTATAGCCTGAAATCAATTGTAAGGAATTATATTTTTTGGAAACTAGCTAGAAGAAATTTAACTTAACATAAATGACTAACAAAAATAAACAACCAATTAACTTCAAGTGGCCATATAAAACTAAAAATTATGTTTTGTTTGGGGCCGGAGTTTTAGTTATAATTGTGGGTTATTTGACAATGTATTTAGGAGAAGTTGACAGCTTTCAAAGTTTAGTCCTTTCTCCTCTGCTTTTATTAATCGGGTATTTAGTTCTTATTCCATACGCATTATTATATAATAAATAATTTGGGGTAGTAGTTCAGCTGGTTAGAACGCCGGCCTGTCAAGCCGGAGGTCGCGGGTTCGAGTCCCGTCTATCCCGCAAATAAATAAAAACAATAAATACACTAAAAAGGAACTTTGATAGTTCCTTTTTTTGTAAAACAATTAAAATGAAAAATATTTATCAAATTGGAGCTGGGATGGTTGGAAGTGCAATGGCTACCGATCTTTCGAGAAATCACAATCTTTTCCTTGCAGATTACGACCTTAAGACTCTTGAAAATATCCAATCTAGGAATCACAACATTCAAATATCTCAACTAGATGTTACTGATGAAAAATCTCTTGCAAAGTGGATTGAACCAGCTGACATTGTATTGTTAGCAGTACCTGGATTTCTAGGTTATAACGCATTAAAAACAATTATCAATAGTGGGAAAAATGTAGTTGATATATCCTTCTCACCAGAAAATATATTAAACCTTAATGAACTAGCAAAAGAAAAAGGTGTGACTGTGATTGTTGATGCTGGGGTGGCTCCTGGAATTCCTAATTATCTATTAGGATATTGGGATGCACAATTAAATATTGAATCATTTGAATATTATGTGGGCGGACTTCCTAAAAACCCGCAACCTCCATTTAATTATAAAGCCCCTTTCTCACCTATAGATGTAATTGAAGAGTATACACGGCCTGCAAGGATGTTAATAGATCATGAAGTCGTTACTGAACCTGCCTTATCTGATATAGAAACAATGGATTTTGAAGATGCCGGTCAATTAGAAGCATTTAATACTGATGGATTACGCTCATTGCTTTCAACAATGAATCATATCCCGAACTTAAAAGAAAAAACATTACGCTATCCTGGTCATGCAGAATTGATGCTTGATTATCGCAATAAAGGTTTATTTAATAATAACAATATTGCTGAAACATCTAAGAAATTATTTGAAGAATGGAAACTAGATGAGAATGAAATAGAATTTACTGTTCTTGATATCATTATTAAAGGTGAGATGAAAATGATTACCTATCATTTATATGATGAATTTGATTTAACAAGCCGAACCTCTTCTATGGCACGTACTACAGGATATACTGCAACAGCTAGTATCAATTTAATTTTAGAGAATTTATGGAGTGAATATGGGGTCTTTCCTCCAGAAATGGTTGGTGCAAAACCTGATTGCATGCAATTTATTTTACAATATTTACATCAAAGAAATGTCATAATCTCAGAAAAGACTCTTTGATTTAAAGAGTTTTATGGCAAAGTCATAAGAATTATTGTAGATTTGTGACTCATGCTAAAAAAACTCTTATCATTATTTTTAGTTTTATTAATTAGTTGCGGCGGAGGCGGCGGAGGCGATGGTGACGGCGGCGGAACAGGACCTACTGATCCAGCGCCAGTAGCAATTTTTTCAGGCTCTCCAGTATCTGGACCCGTACCTTTAACAGTTGGATTTTTATCTGGATCTACTAATGCAACGACTACTGCATGGGATTTTGATAATGATGGATCTCCAGATGCATCAGGTACTTCTGTATCATATACATATAGTACTACAGGAACGTATTCTGTTTCATTGACTGTTACAGGAAGTGGAGGAACTGATACTACAACAAAGATTGATTATATCACAGTAAATGCAATTGCACCAACTGCAGCATTTTTTGGAGCACCTACATCAGGAACTCCTGAATTACGTGTTCAGTTTACAAACACATCATCGCAATATACCCAATCAAGTTGGAATTTTGGTGATGGAACAACTAGCTCAGAAGATTCACCGATTCACACCTATAGTAGTGCAGGAAATTATGATGTTTCATTAAGTGTAACTGGTGAAGGCGGATCTAATACTGCCAATACATCCGCTTATATAACATTGACTGATATTCCAACTCCAGCAATGATTTTAGATTCAAAGTATACAGATACTTCTACGGGAGCTAGTGTTGCATTGGATATCAAAGTAATGGGTGTGACTGGCCTTGCTGCAGCACAAGCAAAACTAACTTATGATGCAAGTGCGGTAACTATTGGTGATGTTACTGCTGGTGATTTCTTACAAGGAAATACTGATCCATTATTTATTGTTACTAAAGATGAGAGTAATGGCGAAGTGACTATTTATACTTCTTCCCTATCTAGTGACCAACCAACTTCTGATGGAGATGGTGTGATTGCTACAGTAAACTTTACAGTAAATGGTTCAACGAATACAAATATTAATTTTGACAGTGCTGATACTATTATGTTAGACGTAGATGGTGCAGGCATTACAGTCAATGGATTAGAGAACGGATACTTAATACTAGAATAACTATTATGAAAAAACTACATTATATAATTGCTTTTACTATGGTTGGACTTATTGGGTTTCAATCGATTAAACAAAATATTACAAATTATTTAGGTGAACAAAATCGCTTAACACAAGAAGAATTTATCAATGACTTTCTTGCTAAAAGACAAACTTTATCTTATAAAGATAGTAAAAAATTACCTAAAGCATTACGTCCAGATTTAAAAGGTGCACATGATTATCTTATGATGTACGATCCAAGCACAGGAACTATTCCAACAGAGCGTATACTAGATGCTATAGAGTTTGCAGAACAAAAACGTATGAGTCTTTCTTATGCAAAAAGAATGACTGAAGTAAATTGGGTTGAAAGAGGTCCTAATACTATTGGAGGTAGAACTAGAGCAATCCTTATCGATCCTAATGATTCTACAAAGAAAAAATTATGGGCTGCAGGAGTGACTGGAGGACTATGGTATACGAATGATATTACAGTTGCCAGTCCAACATGGAATTCAGTAGATGGTACATGGGGTAATCTAGCAGTTGGTAGTATTAACTCTGATCCAAATGATACTAATACAATGTATGTTGGTACCGGAGAAAGAATGGGAATTTTCTCAACATCTAGTCGTGGATTAGGTATATGGAAAACAACTGATGGTGGGGCTACTTGGACTCATTTAACTGCTACTGAGAATTTTAATTATGTTACTGATATTGTTGTTAGAAATGAATCAGGGGCAAGTGTTGTTTATGCTGGAGTTGGTGGACATTATTATGAAGGTAAATGGCATGGATCTGCTAATACTGGACTGTGGAGATCTGCTGATGGCGGTACCACATGGACACAAGTAATGGATAATACTTCTAATGGTACTGCTTATGAAATTATGGATTTAGATTTAGGTAGTAATGGCAATGTAGACTTTACAGTTACAATTGATGCTTCAACAAAATATGCCATCAATGGTTCGTCACAAGCTACTCTTACTGTATCAAAAGGTTCAACTTATACCTTTGATCAAACTGATACTTCAAATGGAACTCATAGTATTGGATTTTCTACTACCAGCGATGGTACGCATGGTGGTGGTGGTGTTTATACAAGTGGGGTTACAACCAATGGTGGTTCATCAGGTTCAAATTTAATTACAACATTTGTTGTACCTCAAGATGCTTCATCCACTTTGTATTATTATTGTACTACGCATTCAGGTATGGGGGGACAAATCGATGTTAATCCAGGTAATAGGATTTGGGCTGGATCACGAACTAATGTTTACGGTGATGGTGGTGGTGATATTTTTTATTCTGATGATGGTACAAATTGGACAAAAGCCTCTTTAGGATTTATTGGCTCAGGAAACAGAACTATCCTTGCAGTTGCCCCTTCTGATCCAAATACTGTCTATGGTATGGTCGCTAGTAGCGATACAAGAAAAATTCAATGGATTGTTAAAACAACAGATAGTGGCGCAAATTGGACTGTGTACACTGCCGGAGGTTCTGATCCATTTCCTATAGATGCAAATGGAGATGTCTTAGGAGATGCAAACGGACAGGCTGGATATGACTTGAGTTTAGGAGTTGATCCAAGTGATCCAAATACTGTTTATGCTGGAGAGCTTGATATATTTAAAACTACTGATGCTGGTGCTAGCTGGACACAAGTAACGGGTGGTGGTTCAGGAACTGCATCAATGCACGTTGATCAACAAAATCTAAAAACTATTACAAGTAATGAAATTATTTTTTCCAATGATGGAGGTATATTTTATACAAATGATGCAGGAGTAACTGTATCAAATAGAAATACCGGCTATAATGTTAGTCAATTTTATTCTGTTGCATTACATCCTGGTGCTGGAAGCCAATATGTAATTGGTGGAACTCAAGACAACGGTACTTGGACAATTAGTGCTACAGAAATTCAAAGTGGGTCTCGTGTGGTTGGTGGAGATGGAGCATATACTCATATTGATCAAGTTGATCCAAGCTATCAATTTACCGCAACAACATATAACACTATTTATAGAAGTACTAATGGAGGATCAAGCTTCTCCTTATACGCAAACCATGACGCAAGTGATGGGGGTGATACAGGTTTCTTTATTAATCCATCTACAATTGATCCTACTAATCAAGCATTTTACTCTGCTGTAGATGCTAGCACAATTTTAAGATTAAATAATTATGCCACTTTAGCTGATAAAACACTTATGAGTGTATCTCTAGGTGCTACAGCATCAGCCTTTAAAATGTCACCTCATACCGATGGAGTCCTTTTTGTTGGAACATCAGCTGGGAGAGTCTTCAAAATCACTGATGCGCATACAAGCAGCTATACTGCTACTGATATTAGCGGATCTAATGTTAATGGATATATCGCATCAATTGATATTGGAAAAGATGACAACCAAATATTAGTCACTGTATCAAATTATGGAGTGCCTTCAGTTTGGGAAACAATAGGTGGTGGTGGAGCCAATGGATGGATAGATGTTGAAGGTGATCTTGCTGATATGCCTGTTCGTTGGGGATTATATAATCCAAATAATTATAACCAAGTAATCTTAGCTACTGAACTTGGAACATGGGTTTCTGATGATATTTCTGTTTCGAGCCCTACATGGAATCCTTCAAATGACGGTTTAGCAAATGTTAGAACTGATATGTTAGTAAGAAGATTATCTGATAACGCGCTAGCTGCTGGAACCCATGGTAGAGGATTATTTTATTCTACAGGATTTACTTCTACAGCCCCATTAAATGCTGCATATACTCCAGATAAAACTTCAGGCATATTTCCACTAATTGTGCAATTTACTGACAGATCAACAGGAGCACCTACTTCATGGGCTTGGGACTTTGGAGATGGATCCACTAGCGCAGATCAGTCTCCTTCTCATACATATGCAACTGCAGGACAATTTAATGTTTCACTATCAGTTGGCGATGGAACCAATTCTGATGCAGTTACAAAAAACAATATTATTTGGGCAACAGCACAACAAGATATTTTATGGGAAGAAGGATTTGAAACTAACCCGTATGGTTGGGCTGATGGAAGAAGAGATGTACATGCATTTGGCTATATAAATGCTAATAATGACGCTGATGATTTTTCATGGTGGTATTATACTGCTGGATATGGAGCAGCAGATGGTAGTCACTGGATGGCTGGTTTAGGATATGCTGGAGCTGGAAATGCTGATGATTGGTTAATTAGTCCAAAACTTTGGTTAAGACCTGGAACAGATAATATTCTAAGTTTTTATACTAATATGAATGGGGGTGCAGAAGATTATGATGTTCTACTATCACCTTCTGGAGGAACTTCTATTGAAGACTTTACAGTCACGCTTGCTAACATTGTGGCTGAGAACACAGGTAGTTGGACACAACAATCTTATGATTTAACTGCATATGCAGGAACAGATGTAAGGGTTGCAATACATGTTATTACATCTAATCAACAATATGCATTCTGGGATAATTTTACAGTTACAGCTGGACAGTTAAGTTCAGATGGTGCTCCACTTGCACCTCAAGGCGTATCAGCTGAACCTGAACTAGTGTATGATGCGGCTAATGATGTATGGAATCCTAGTGATGATGGTGTAGCTATCTTCTGGAATAGAAATGGAGAATCAGATTTTGCTTCTTATAATGTTTATGGTAGCTTAACAGATAATTTTACTCCTGATAGCAGTAATTTGCTCGGTCAAGGTACACTTGGAAATATTGATTCTGAACATTTTTATACATCTCCTTCTACTACGCCTTGGCCTGATACGACATTCGTCTTTAGACAAACTTTTGGAGTAGATTCACTGCTTCATGACAATTTAAGTCAAGGAGAAAAATGGTACTATAAGGTAGGAGCAGTTGATAGCGATGGAAATGAAACTACTTCTGATCAAGTAAGCTATATATTAGATAGCACTGGTCCAACTGCTGGTACATTTACAATCAATGATTTACAGGATAGTGAATATGTAAGAAGTACTTCTGATATCACAATCAGCGTTGATGGTTGGTCAGATAATGTTGGAATAGCATACTATTACATGGGTATTGGAACAACCGATCAAGATCTTGAAGCAGATGTTGTATTCTATCAAGATGTTGGTTTAACCAATTTAACATTGACTGGATTAACTCTTGATGATTATACAAAATATTATCTCAAAGTTGCTGCATTTGACGAAAGTGGCAATAACTCAGATGCTGTCATTAGTGGATTTACAACCTATACAGCTATGCTAGGTGATTATGATAATGACTGGGATGTAGATGTTGAAGACTTGAATTCTCTTGTAAATGCATGGCCAAATGTTGATATTGGTCCAGCGACAGGAACAAGCCCTTATTTAACTCCAAGCCTAGATAGTTCAGCTGATATTAATGATGTTAGTGTCTTTACTAGAAACTGGCAGTGGACTAAAGCGCAAGGTAAGACCTCAGAATCTCAAGAGCAGCAAAAGTTTAATCCAATTGACTTTCCTGCAGAATTATTTGGTAATCAAATTAAGATTACTCTTCCAGACGATATTACTGCTGGACGATTTGAAATTGTCAATGAAGGCAATGTATATCAATTCTCTGTAGCGAAGAATAATCAGAGTATGATTATACTAGAAAACAATGATAGTCTTGAAGAAAGTTATGAATTTGAATTTGGTAGACTATCTCAAGATGAAAAAGAATTATTTATCTATATTGATGGGGATGCGCCTAGATCTACGGTTGAAATTAGTTATCAACTATTCTCTAAAGATGGGGCAGCTGGTAATGGTATAATGGAACTTGGTACTCCAGATGAATTTAAACTCTATCAAAATTATCCAAATCCATTTAGTAATCAGACAACATTACAGTATGATGTAGCAGAAGCAACTTCTGTTAAGATTTATATCTACAATACACTGGGACAATTAGTGAAAACAATTGATCAAGGCGAGAATGGTGTAGGAACTTATACTGTAGAATGGGATGGTAAGAATGATGATGGCGATACATTAAGTAGTGGTGTATACTTCTATCAACTTCGTACAAAAGATTTTAATAAGACTATGAAAATGTTACTTGTTAAGTAACTATTGAGTGGGAATAAATTATTTTGAGTAATTAAACTAGCTTAGTTTGATACAAGTCATGTAGCCTAATTAAACCTAAACATTCTTTAGATTCATTCACTACAGGTAGTACAGAAATTTGTGAATCACGATCTTCCATTAGTTTCATAGCGTCATGAATTGGTAAAGCCGGAGAAACAGAAATAGGATTTTTATTAATCAATTCTTTCATAGAATCTGATACAGATTTATTAGATGCAATAGCCTTTCTTAAGTCCCCTTCTGTGACAATCCCTACTAATTCTTTATTGTTTATAATCAATGCTGCGCCTAAAGGCTTTTCAGTCATTGCAGATGCAATATCTCCCAAGGAACTATCTTCATCAATAATAGCAACATCATCTAAAGAATGAATTAAATGATTCACAGTTAATCCTAGTTGTTTTCCTAATTCTCCACCAGGATGATATCGGGCAAAATCTTCTTCATTAAATCCTCTCTTAACCATTAATACGGATGCAAGAGCATCCCCAATAGCTAAAGCAGCTAATGCGCTTGTAGTAGGAACAATACCAAGGGGATCAATCTCACTTTCAATGGTTCCATTTAACACAATATCTACATTTTTTGCCATATAAGAATCCATATTACCTATTAAAGCAATTAATGGTGATTGAAATTCACGTAAAATTGGAATTAATCGTACTAATTCTTCGGTGTTTCCACTCTTTGAAATAAGAAGCGTAGGATCTCCTGGATTATAAATACCTAAATCTCCATGCAATGCTTCTGCTGCATGCACAAATACACTTTTTGTACCAGTGCTACATAGTGTAGCAACAATCTTTTGCCCAATCAATCCAGACTTTCCTAAGCCACAGATTACTAACTTACCATTATTGCTCATAATGAGCTCTGAAGCTTTCACAATATCTTGATCGATTTGTTTTGCAACATTATTTAACTGACGCGATCCATTTTCAAGAATTGCTTGAGCTAAACCATTTATTTTACTTTTATCCATATATGAATGAATATAATTAGTTTTGGTGGAATTATGACTGATAAATTTGTAGAATTATCTCTATGAATATTTACATAACAGGTGCAAGTAGTGGCATGGGAGAATATATTGCGTATGAATATGCTAAACATGGTGTTCATTTAGCTCTATGTGCTAGAAGAAAAGAAAAATTAGATAATATTGCTAATAAATGCCGTCAAATGGGCGCTGAAGTTACAACTTATTCTATCGATGTTACCGATCAACACTCTACAAAAGAATCAATAGATGATTTTTTATCAAAAATTACCAAAATTGATTTAGTGATTGCGAATGCAGGTCGTGGCGACCTAGATGCGCTTCATAAAGGAGATCCAACAATAATTAACGAAGTAATCAAGGTCAATGTTATTGGAGTCCAAAATACCGTACTTCCATTTATTCCAATAATGCTAAAACAGGACAGTGGACATATTGCTTTAGTAGGATCGGTTGCAAGTCATATAGCATGGGCTGGAGGAGGAGCGTATTCTGCATCTAAATTTGCTGTAAGAGCTTTGAGTGAGAGTTGGAGAAAAACATTACCAACAACTATAGATGTAACACTTATTTGTCCAGGTTTTGTTGAAAGCGAGATGACAGACCCAGTAGAATGGACTCCGTTTATAATTAAAACAGACATTGCTGCAAAAAAAATTGTAAATGCACTTAATAAAAAGAAGAAGATGTTTATTTTCCCATGGCAAATGCGTATTGTGATTGCATTTAAAGGTCTGCTTGATATAGTTATGACAAATGCTGCAAGGAAAATGCACAAAAAGTAGATGCAAAAAACTAAGTAATTCTATAAGCTATATAAAATAGAATTATTCAATGATACTAAGACTAAATATTTCAATACTAATCCTTGAAGTGTTGATCACACAATTTAGCTAATGCTACATCTTTATCTGTTACATCGCCACTATCATGCGTTGTGAGCACTATATGCACCTTACACCAACTTAATGTCATATCTGGATGATGATTTAGTTCATCAGCTAAAGAAGCCACCTTAGTAAGAAAACTTACACCAGATAAATATGATGAAAACTCAAATGTTCTTGAAATAGCATTGTTCTCATATTCCCAATTATCTAGATCTTTAAACATTAGAAAGGCCAAATTATTGGAATAACCAATACAGAGACAATCCATAAAATAATTCCTAAAGGAAGTCCTACTTTAATGTAATCAGAGTATCTGTATCCTCCAGGACCATATACCATCAAGTTGGTTTGATATCCCACTGGAGTAATAAAGGATGCTGAAGCAGCATAACATACAGCAAAAATAAATGGCTTTGGATCAAATCCAAAGCTCGCTGCTAATGTCAAAGTGATTGGAGTCATGATAATTGCAGTAGCTGCATTAGATGCAATTTCTGTTAATATCATTGTAATCAAATAAATAATAGCTAAGAGAAAATATGGAGTAAGATGTTCGGGAAATAAACTGACTATACTTCCTATGCCACTCCCTATAATAACATCTAAACCTGTACGTTGAATAGCCACTCCCATTGGTAAAAAAGCTGCAATAACTATAATAACCTGCCAATGAATAGATGAATAAGCTTCCTTGGGTGTAATAACTCTAGATAATAAAAGTACAATTACTCCAAGAATAACTCCAACTGTAATAGGAACAATATTAAAAATAGCTAAGCCTACAGCACATAAGATTGTAGCAATACTTAACCACCATAATGGATGACTATCAAGCTTTGCATCTACTTTCCCCAGTACAATAAATCCTTCTTTAGAGGCAAGTTCATTGATGCGATCTTGAGGTCCGTATACTAACAAAGTATCAAATGGCTTTAAAATAAAATGTGCTAATTTTCGTCGAATAACTTCACCTTCTCTACGAATGGCTAAAACAAAGCTACCAAAAGATCTTCTAAAATTAGCCTCTTGAAGGGTTTGTCCAATGAGTTCTGAGCTGTCAGTGATTAGACATTCTGCTAGTATATGATCTTCTTGCTCTAACTCTTCTTGTGTAAGTTTCTCATCAGTTAAAAGAGCTAGATTTTCAATTTCTTTTAAACGTTGAAAATTTTCAAAAGAACCTTTTACAAATAACACATCATCTTGTTTTAATTTTAAGTTTCTTAAATTGGAGGCAATAATTTCACCGCCTCGCAATACATCCAAAACAATAACATCATAATTCTCATTAATTTTTCTATCCAATAAGGTCTTACCGCATAAAGGGGAATTTTTATTAATTCTAAATTCTGTTAAATATCCATCTAGACTATAGTTTTCAATACTGGAAGATTTTGCTACTCTAGAAGGAAGCAACTTATGTCCGATAGTAAATATATATACTAGACCTATTGTAAATTTTATAATTCCAAATTTTGCAAATTCAAGCATCCCTAGTGATACTGAACCTCCTGAAGTATCTACTAATATTGAGTTAACAATTAAGTTTGTAGAAGTTCCTACCAATGTTAATGTTCCACCTAAAATGGCTGCATAGCTTAATGGAATTAATACCTTAGAAGGACTGACATCATATTTATCTGCTAATCGAATAGTAACAGGCATGAATATTGCTACAATTGCTGTATTATTTACAACTGCGGAAGCAATACCAATAAAGAATAAATAGGCAACCATTCCTAAAATTCTAGATTTATCAATTAACTTATTAATATTGATAATAACATATTCTAGGATATGAGATTTTTGTAGTGCAAAACTCATTACAAAAAGACATGCAATAGTAATCACAGCAGGATTAGAAAATCCCGAAAGACCTTCAGCCGGAGTAATCCCAGCTGGACTGAATAGCCCGAGGACTAGCAACAACCCAAGAACTAGTAGAGCCGTTACATCTATTGGAAATAATTCTGTAATAAAAAGCACTAGTGCTGTCAGAATTATAACAACTAGGAATATAATTTCCATAAGTACCGTGGAAAGGACTCGAACCTTCACATCTTACGATACTGGTTCCTAAGACCAGCGCGTCTACCAATTCCGCCACCACGGCATATATTTTTAACAATATAAAAAGAATTAACTAAAAAAAGTGTTAATTATGATTCATTGCAAAATCAAGCTCTGAAATTAAATCATCTGCATGCTCAATACCAACAGAAAACCTTAATAAATTAGGCGTTATTCCTAAATTCATTTTTTCATCATCTGGTACAGAAGCATGAGTCATATAATAGGGGCAAGATATTAAACTTTTAACTCCACCTAAACTTTCAGCTAACGTAATAATACTTAATTTTTTTGCAAAACTATCGAGATTTATTGATTGATCTAGCTCAAAAGAAATCATACTCCCATATACCGGATCACCATCTGGCGAAGAATGCTGCTTTGTTGCTAAATCAAATTGTTTGTGAGATTCTAGGCCTGGATAAATCACTCTTGTCACTTTAGAATTATTATCTAACCATCTAGCAATTTTACCAGCATTTTCAAACTGCTTTTCTACCCTAACAGAAAGTGTCTTTACTGATCTCAAAAGTAACCATGCATCAAATGGACTAGGGAGTGCGCCCCCAGTATTCTGAATTAAAGTTATTTTTTCAGATACTAGATCATTATTAATCATCAATGCTCCACTTAATACATCAGAATGTCCACTCATAAACTTTGTTGTACTATGCATTACAATATCCGCACCTAGATCTAATGGTCTCTGTCCATAAGAACTCATAAAAGTATTATCAACACTAACTAAAACATTTTTTTTATGTGCCAAATTTGAAATTTTTTCAATATCAGCTAGCTCCAACAAAGGATTACTTGGAGTTTCAAGATGAATTAATTTTGTATTATCTTTCATTGCATCAGAAACTGTCTCTAGGTTTGTTGTGTCAATAAATTCAAAATCTACATTATTATCATTCAGAACTTTGGTGACCAATCTGAAAACTCCTCCATACACATTGCGTGAAATTAAAACATGATCTCCCGGCTTAAATATCATAAAAATTGCAGTCATTGCTGCCATTCCAGAAGCAAATGCATAAGCATATTTAGCATTTTCTAACATAGCTAAATTTTCTTCTAAAGCTGCTAATGTCGGACTTCCAACTCTTGAATAAACATATTTTTCTGTACTAGCAAAAGAAGGTTGTCTAAAAGTAGATGTAAAATGAATTGGAGTAACAGTAGCTCCAGTTTCATCAATTTTATTACCAACATGAATAGATTTTGTTGAAAAATGTAATTTATTTTTCTTATCAGACACGTGTATATCCTTTCAATAAGTAAGATTCTAGTTTTTTGAATTTAATTTCTATCTCTTCTCCTGCTGGAGATAGTACTTTGATTTTATCATTTCTACCAATTTTTTCTTCTACATTATTCTCAGGGATATTTATTGGTTCTGATGGCGTATCAGGTGAAGCATCTGGATGGGTCAATTGAATGTTCTTCTGAAGAGGTGCTGTCTCTTGTGGGCGAACATTCTCACTAATCTGTGCATGATAAACACGTTGTACAATTGACGCTCGTAAACTAACCATTAAATCTTGAAAGAAATTATATGCCTCTGCTTTATATTCTATTAAAGGATTTTTTTGTCCAAACGCTCTTAGTCCAATCCCTTCTCTTAGTTGATCCATCCCTAATAAATGATTACGCCATTTTTCATCAATAGTTCGTAACACAACAAATTTTTCAAGCTTACGGAGTAGTTCTTCCGGTATAATCTCTTCTTTTTTATTATAGTATTCTAATGCTTTATCTAAAATAGTATTTAGTATTTCTTCTTTATTACTTTTTCCTTCAAAATCAGACTGATTTACCTCAATCAATAAATGTGCATTGAGTTCTTGATTTAGTGCTGGCCAATCCCAGTCTTTTATATTCTTAATATCTAGTGGCTCAAATAAATCATAGATAAAATCATCAATAAATTCATTAATTGAAGATTTGATTGAGTCTGATAATAACGCTTTGTTTCTTAATTCATAAATAATTTCTCTTTGTTGATTTAAAACATCGTCATATTCAAGAAGATGCTTACGCATACCAAAATTTCTTTCTTCAACTTTCTTTTGAGCGTTACTTACACCACGATTTAACATACCAGCACTTAATTCTTGATCTTCCTCCATTGCGAGTCTATCCATATAAGAAGCAAGCTTATCCATATTAAATAATCGCATCAAATCATCTTCTAATGAAATATAGAATTTTGATGAACCATTATCTCCTTGTCTACCAGATCGACCTCGCAACTGTAAATCAATACGTCTTGATTCATGTCGTGCAGTACCAATAATATGCAAACCACCTAACTCTTCTACGCCTGGACCTAATTTTATATCAGTTCCTCTTCCTGCCATATTAGTTGCAATAGTAATAGCATTTTTTAGTCCTGCTTGCGCTACAATCTCAGCCTCACTTTGATGCTGCTTAGCATTTAAGACATTATGCGGTATTCCTTTTTGTTTTAACATCTTTGATAATAATTCTGAAACTTCTACTGAAATCGTTCCAATTAAAACTGGTTGTCCTTTTTTAAAGTAATCACTTACCTCATTTATAACGGCTTTATACTTAGCATGCATTGACTTATAAATAACATCATTAAAATCTTTTCTAACGATTGGACGGTGTGTCGGAATTACAGTAACGCCAAGATTATAAATCTTTTCAAATTCTGCTGCTTCAGTGTCAGCGGTACCTGTCATTCCAGACAATTTATCGTACATTCTAAAATAATTTTGAATAGTAATTGAGGCCAATGTTTGAGTTTCTTTTTCAATTTTAACATTCTCTTTTGCTTCTAATGCCTGATGAAGCCCTCCGCTAAATCTTCGCCCCGGTAAAACTCTTCCAGTGAATTCGTCGACAATCAAGACTTGTCCATTTTGCACCACATACTCTACGTCTTTATCAAATAATGTATACGCTTTAAGCAATTGGTTTAGATAATGAATCTTACTACTTCTTTGAGAATGCAATTGATAAGCTTTCTCTTTATTTAATTTCTTTTGATCGTCAGATAGATCGCTTTCATCGATATCACTTAACATTTCTCCTAAATCAGGAATAGTAAATGCTTCCATATTGTCTGGAGATAAAGCTATTCTACCTTTATCTGAAAGGTCTACACTATTTGATTGCTCATCGATAGCAAAATATAAATCTTCATCGAGCTCATGCAATTTCTTATCTGCAATATATTCAGATTCAACGCTATTCATTAACTTTAAAGTTCCTTGCTCTTGGAATAATTCTTGCAATTTATTATCCTTAGGCAAACCTTTTTTTGCTTTCAACAAAAGCAGCCCAGCATCATAAAGCTGATCTTCTGATGGTGAATCTATTCTTAGAATCTTCTCTGCTTGATTTACTAGTTCAAATACTAATTCTTTCTGCTGTCTAACTAAAGATTTAACAGGCGAACTTAAATCGACATAAGATTGATTAATTTTAGTTTCTACAGGACCAGAAATAATCAAAGGAGTTCTGGCCTCATCTACTAGGACACTATCGACTTCATCTACTATAGCATAATGATGAGGTCTTTGCACTAAATATTCAGCATCAATTGTCATATTATCTCTTAAATAGTCAAATCCAAATTCATTGTTTGTTCCATAGGTTATATCGCAATTATATGCTGCTTTTCTTTGGTCTGGATTCATTGAGTTCAAAATATGGCCAACAGACATACCTAACATTTCAAAAACTTTGCCCATCCATTCTGAATCTCGTTGTGCTAAATAATCATTAACAGTGACAACATGAACTCCTCTACCAGATAAAGCATTTAGATAAAGAGGCATTGTTGCAACCAGAGTTTTTCCTTCTCCAGTTTTCATTTCAGATATCTTTCCCTGATGAAGCACAACTCCACCAACCAATTGTTCGTCATAAGGAATCATTTCCCATTGAATTTTTTGACCAACGGCTATCCACTCTTTTCCGCATAATAATCGAGAAGCATGTTTCACTAAAGCAAATGCTTCTACTAAAATATCATCAAGTACTTCTTTTTCAATTACTGTACGTATCTTTTGTATTTCTTTTCTATCGGTAACATCTTTTAATTGTTTATCCTCTATAGTTTGAATTTTTTCTTGTACAACCTGCTGTAACTGGCGAGTTCTTTCTGTCAGATATGATTCATTCTTTCCTTCAAGTGAATCGTATAGAGCATTGATTTGATCAACCAAAGGTTTAATCCTTTTAATCTCTCTACCAGATTTTGTACCAAATATTTTTGTTAGTAAACTCATATAAATTATAATGTTTTATAGACCGAGTCTAAAACTCCATTTACAAATGCAGTACTATCCTCCGAACTAAACTTTTTAGCATTCTCTATTGCAGAACTAATAGTTACTTTGTGTGATATATTATAGTCCTTCATAAATGACATTTCACATATCGACATTTGCATAATTAATCTATCAATAATATTGACTCTTTCAAGTGTCCAATTTTCTAATGAAGCTTCAATTTTTTTGTCTAATATGCTTTGATTTTTTATTGTGGATTTAAATAGTTCATCCACAAAGTTTTTTGTCGGTTTATCAAACTGATATCTTTCATTGATATCATGCAAAACTTTTTTTTCATCTTCATTTGAAAGATGTTTTGCATATAAAGCTTGTAACACTGCTTCTCTTGCTTTTTTTCTATGTTGTTTTTCACGCATTAGTGATGCCATTTAGCAAATTCATTTATTCTTCTTTCTGCAAGTAAATTTGATGCCTCAAGTGTTGAAATATTATTTGCGATTGCATAATCAAATATTCTCATAAGAGTATAATATATACCTTCTACTTGATAGCGAGCTTTATCTTTGTTGTATCCTTGAAGCTCACTTGCAACATTCATTAATCCCCCAGCGTTAATCACATAATCTGGTGCATACATTATTTTCTTACTAAGTAATAATTTTGAATCTCTAGATTCTTTTTCTAACTGATTATTTGCAGCCCCTGCAATAATAGAACATTTCATTTTTTTAATTGTTTTTGGATTAATGACAGCTCCTAAAGCACAAGGTGAAAATATATCTAAATCTAAGCCAATCAATTCTTCATTTGAAACAGGAATTACACCAAATTCATCTACTACTGTATCTAATTTACTTTGATCAATATCATATCCATAAATAATGGCACCTTCTTTGTGAAGACGACTACATAAATAATATCCTACTTTTCCAAATCCTTGTATTCCAACTCTCAAATCTCTCATCGAAGTTATGCCTAACTTTTTCTTCAACGCAGCTTGCATACCGACAAATACACCATATGCAGTTAATATAGAAGGATCTCCGCTTCCACCCATAGCTCTCTTAATTCCAGTAACATGATTAGTCTCCATTCTAATAAACTCCATATCATGCACTGACATCCCAACATCTTCTGCTGTAATATATTTTCCATTAAGACGTTCTACAAAGTTTCCAAAAGATCTTAAGAGTACTTCTGATTTATCAGAATTAGGGTCTCCAATAATTACTGCTTTTCCTCCCCCTAAATTTAAATTTGCTATTGAAGCTTTATATGTCATACCCCTAGAAAGTCTCAATACGTCAACTAGGGCATCTTTCTCACTTTTATAAGGATACATTCTACATCCTCCTAATGCAGGACCTAAAACTGTATTATGAATTGCTATAATTGCTTTCAATCCAGAGCTTGGATCGTTACAATAAACCACTTGCTCATGATTGGTTTCACTAATTCGTTTAAATACGCCTTTAACCATAATTTCTCCTTTTATCTTTTCGATTTTGAATATGCATTAATGATATGTTTCACTAAATGATGCCTAGCAATATCATGTTCATTTAATTCTACAATTCCAATATCTTTTATATTTTTTAAAATATTTAAAACACTAACTAGTCCTGAAGAAGATTTCTTTGGTAAATCAATTTGAGATATATCTCCAGTAATAATTGCTCTAGAATCTACGCCTAGCCTAGTTAGAAACATTTTCATTTGAATAGTAGAAGAATTTTGAGCTTCATCTAAAATCATTACAGATCTATTAATTGTTCTTCCTCTCATATAAGCTAATGGAATAATTTCTATGATACCTTTACTAAGAAGCATTTTTATTTTACTTTTTGGTAATAATTCATGTAATGCATCATATAAAGGTGCGAGATATGGATCAATCTTATCTTTTAAATCTCCAGGAAGAAATCCCAAACTTTCTCCCGCTTCTACTGCAGGCCTACAGAATATAATCTTTTCAATTTCATGCTTTTCTAATAAAGATAATGCATAAGCAACCGCTAAAAATGTTTTTCCTGTACCAGCAGGCCCTATAGATATAACAATATCATTCTTAGATAAAGAGTCTAATAATTTTTTCTGTCCATCTGTTTTGGC